>Ga0075581_141_pt1 | contig 16173 bp, 18 predicted proteins | sample RifGroB1_FD_68342 | JGI IMG/M metagenome (GOLD analysis project Ga0075581, IMG submission 68342) | candidate division WWE3 bacterium GW2011_GWB1_42_41
AATCTAAAAATTGAACCAAGGCCACTTTTTATAACAGGGTATACAGATCTTCAAAATATTGCGTCTGAAAGTGCTTTAATTAAGAACAACTTTCAGAAAATCGGAACCGTTGATTATGAAAGTGAAATTAATAATGCTTGGATCGTAAAGGCTTAACCGATTATCTATTGAAACGCGCAAATTTATTCTCTGGAATTCTATGTTAATATCAGACACACCTTAATTATTTATCATTGACTATCCCATTTTTTTAGCAAAGAATTACTAAAGACCAAAAAATATGAACAACAAAGAGCCCTCGAATTTTAATAACGCAGATAACGATCCTGGCGGTCAGTTCTCAGGTTTTTCAGACCCCATTTCAATGCCCGATATAGACAACATGGAGTTTTATAGAACTCCTGCGATGCTGAATAAAAATTCCAAGGCTTGGCACGAAAAAGAAATTCCGATAAGAATAAATTCGTACAACAGGCCCGAGGGTATAGAAATAAATATTGAGTCCAAACTGATTAACGAGCACAAGCTGATGAAGTACCCCAACGGTATTTGGCAGAACTACCCTGAAGATAATAAAGCCAAACTGCTTGATAATATTGCTTATATTTTTACAGCCCATCTTCCGATGCTGTTAAAAGGAAATATAAGACTCGAGTACAACACAGGCTATCCTCAGTGTTTTTCCTGGTCCCAGCAGTCGTTTATGAGGCACTTGCCGTTGTATTGGTACTACTATAAAAAGCGCGGCATGAGCGTAATGCCAATGCTTAAGACTTTACTAAATTCCAGGGCGTACTTTTGTGATACCACCGATGTTCCTCCGGAGTTTCCTATAAGTGTTGATGAGAACGTCATACTCCCTTTTACATTCGGTAAGGACAGCTTTTTAACTTACCATATTTGTAAAGAGCTAAAACTAAATACAATTTTGGTTTTCTTCAACGACCCGACATTCTGGGGGTATGAAGGGGTACACAAAAAAATATTATTTGATGAGTTTCTCAAAAAGAACAAGAACGACCTTTACTTCTTAGAAAATCCTATGGAAGGTTTACGTGATAACGGAGACGGATGGTTCGGGTGGGAGTTGAGTCTCACTTCCTGGGCGTTAATGTGTCTTCCCCTCGCCTACAAATACAAGGCGGGATACATTTTGTTTAGCAACGAAAAGAGTGTGAACGCATTTTATTATGACGACCAGGGATTTAAAGTTGTTCCCGAATACGAACAGGCATACCAGGCTACAGAAGAAATGTCCTTACTTACGCAGGCTATGTCCGAGGGGGAGTTATACACTTCAACATTTTTGCAGGGATTAAACGATTTGGCTATCGTGGCAGTTCTGAACGAAAATTACGCCAAAGATACTTTTCCGTATTTAATGTCTTGCTGGGACGGAAGTGAGGAAAAGCGATGGTGCGGGAAGTGCACCAAGTGCGCGAGACTCTATCTCTATTTGTCGGCAATGGGTGTCAATCCAATAGAAGAGGCAGGTTTCGAGGACGACATGTTCAGCGAGGATAAGATAGATCTTTACAATGCGTTCGGAGAAAAAGCCTCCGGTCTTGGTTGGGATTCTTTCGGTTTAAACAAAGAAGAACAGGAGCTGTCTTTTTACATATGTGCAAAGCTCGGTAACCAAGCACCTCTTGTGCGGATATTTAAAAAGTCCGAAGCATACTCAAGGGTTGAACAAAATCTTACTGCGATGGTTGACGAATACTTAGGATTACACGAAGAACACACATCTCCGTTGATTTGGAGAACTCAGATAAATGAGATTTACAATACGGCTTTGAAAAAAGTAAGAGACAGAGTTTTTAATTTATAAATTCATCGTAAAGTAGATTCCAAAGTTCCGTGTATCCGCCGTCGTAACCAAGAGCCCAAATGCCGACTCCCATCAACCCGTTATTTTTAATGAGTTTGTATTTAACCGCCAGTGACTGCTGGTTTTCGTAAAAAACCTGTCTTTGTTGCCCGGTTTCATCGCTGATATAACTAAAGTAGGGCACCTGTCCGAGCTCGTCCCACAAAATTCTGGGTTTTATATTAATAATCACGTCCATGATGGCTTCATAAGATTGGGATTGAGAATACCCGATGGCGTCATTTCCGTCTATTCTTTCCGCATACTTTTCGTCCTTTCCGACTACCCAGTTGTAGCCGTAATAGGGGACACCCAGCAGTAGTTTATTCGGCGGCACAACTGCTAGATAGTCCTTCAGCATTGTTTCTATATCGTATTCCGCGTGGACTCCTTTACCGCCGATCGGGGCGACCGGACCCGCCGTATCCGAAGAAGGTCTGTGAAAGTCGTATCCCATTATAAAGATGCCATCGCTGTATTTAGCGAGGTTTACCAAATCAGAGCTCACGCGTTCTTTAATAGGAGAGTCTGCAAAGGCTGAGACAATAACGTTCGAATTGCCGTATCTCTTATCCAACTCCTGGTTCGCGTATTTTGTGAACTCGGAAAATTTCTCCGCCATCTCCTTTCCGGTGTATTCGGCGTATTCAAAGTTTAAGTTGACGTCGGTTATCTTTTTTTCGTCAAGCTCGGTGTAGACATTTTTTAGTAAGGTGTCCCAACATTTCCGGCAATTTAAAAAAGCGTCGTTATCTTCGTCGTTGTGAGCAACTACCGTCAGAGCAAAATTAACCCCAAATTTTTTACATGCCTCAGCAAGCTGGGTGACTTTTTCATTTTCTTTCCAATTTCTGAACCCCGGTTCGGCAATCCAAATACCGTCCGCATCCTGCACGGTTTTTACGAAGTTACCTTCGCCGTCTATGTAAATGCCGAAATATGCCACGTCTGTTAATCTGTCCAACTCAATGAATTCAAGTTTTTCCAAGGTCCAGTAGGGGAGATATCCATAAACCCTATAAGCAGGCTTTTTTCGTTCTTTGAAAAGTGCGAGTATGTCAAAAGAGCTTGAATATGGTGTAAGCGGGTGTTTTTTATAATCGAGTTTCCTTATATAAAGGCTAAAACCGCCCAATACCGTAACAATAAGGAATAATACCAAAATTGTTTTAATCTCTGCCCTCATCAGGTAATTTTAAGCATAAATACCCAATAAATACAGCCGTTATTTTCGTTAGATTCCGTATAAATGATAGAATTGCATTGTGGCTATTGTAAAAATCCGCAGGTACAAATTTTGGATTATTTTATTATTTCTTATTTCCAGCGCTATTCTAGTAATAGTTCTTGGTTTTATTAAAGAGTATAGGCGTTACTTAAGCGAGAAAATGGCTGCAGAAGCGGAACAACGCCGGGTCTATACAGATAGACTAAACAATGCTGATTCTTCAACGAACTGTGCGGAAGTCCAGGAAGTTGAATATTACACGTACTCGGGAGACGACCCTCTTTGGGAAGAGAACAACAAGTTCGGAATATATATCTACGCGGAAGTTGACGAGTTTTTTGATAGGGCAGAGGAGCTTGTTAACTCGGGTGACGGGGATTGGGGTTATGTACTAATTCCGTACAACGTAAAGGATAAAAACTTCGAAAAGTGGAACAATGTTTTCAAGAAACTTAATGAAAAGCACCTGATCCCGGTCTTTCAGCTTCACGACGTAGATACGGATGATTACAAAGACCAGACTGAGGAAGCCGCAGCTTTTTTAAACAGATTCGTCTGGCCGATAAGGTACAGATATATAAGCGTTTATAACGAGCCGAACGACCGGAAATTTTGGTACGACAGAATTGATCCAAAAGAATACGCAGAAATACTGGATTACACGATTGACGTTTTTAAAGAAGAAAATCCCGACTTTTTTATGATGAACGGAGCGTTTAACGTTACCGCTTCTTCCGGTGACAACCACATGGACTCGCTTGAGTATATGAGACGTATGGAAGTCGCCGAACCGGGTATTTTTAAAAGACTGGACGGCTGGGCGTCCCACTCATATCCGCAGCCGAACTTTTCAGGAGATCCGTACAACGAAGGGAGATGGAGCATAAAAGCTTATGAAGTTGAACTTAGCTACTTAAGAAAAGTTTTGAAGATAGGGAAAGACTTGCCCGTATTTATTACAGAAACAGGATGGGCGCACGCGGAAGGCGCGGATTACAACAGCAGTTACCTCCCGGTTGATACGATTTCAGAATATTTTGAAAAAGCATATGAAGACGTTTGGCTCAAAGACGAGAAAGTCAGGGCTGTTATGCCCTTTACGATAAGATACGATTCTCCGTTCGATCATTTCTCGTGGCTCAACGCTGACGACGTACCTTATAAATATGGAAAAGGAAGAAGGAAAACCTCCTGTACGTATTGTTAATACGATTAAAGTCGGGGGATGCGGTCTATGAACTTTTCCGGCACCAGCAAAAAAATTGCCGCAAACACAATTTATCAGCTAATAGGTAAAATCGTGAGCCTGGGAATAACTGTACTAGCTACGGTTATTATCACGAGAACTTACGGCAGGGAAATTTACGGACAGTTCAGCTTAATGCAGGCGTGGCCGGCATTATTTTTTGTAATTGTAGATTTCGGTATTAATGCGATTGCTACCCGTGAAATCTCTAAGGATTGGAGCAAAGCCGGAAAATATTTCGGCAATATTCTGTTATTCGTGGCTTCAAGGTTTTTCCCATACTCTCAGGTATTAAAGACAGGGATAACACTAAGCTTATTACTTATTTTGACTCAGGCTCTTTTTACATCGACCAATATAATATTTCAGGCGAGATTAAGATATGATCTTTCGACAATAGGTTACTTAATCGGCTACGCTTTCATTTTGGTAATAATATTTTTTCTGTCTCGGGCAAAAGTAGATGTGATGTGGATTAGTTTTAGTTATGTCATCGGGGGATTTATTACCTTTTTTGTAAATTATTATTTTGTCAGGTCATTGGGTGTAAAACCTGAGTTTGTTCTGGACAAGCAACTGTGGGGGTATCTTCTTTCCAGCTCGCTTCCTTTAGGGTTGATGTTTGTTTTCAGCCAGATAAATTTCAAGGCTGACGCATTGTTACTGTCAGTGTTGCCGGTTCCGGCTTTTTTAAATGTGTCTAACAACGAAGCTGTAGGCTTATATGCCTTACCGTACAAAATTTTTGAAGTTGCTTTAGTGATGCCCACTTTTTTTATGAATTCTCTGTACCCCGTAATGGTGCTGCGGATGACCGAGGGTAAAGAAAAATTGAAAGAAACTTTAAAGCAGTCCCTGAAGTTTTTAATAGTCGCGGCACTTGTGTTCTCCGCCGTAGGTTACGTATTTTCTCCTTTGGCCATTAATGTTTTGGGCGGGGTAGAATTCGAAGCATCAATTCTGGTGTTAAGAATACTTTTATCAGGACTTGTCTTATACAGTGTCACACAGCCTTTGGCGTGGGTTATTGTGACGATGGGATATCAGAAGTATCTTCCCGGAATTTATCTGGCCAGCGGCGTCTTTAACCTGGTAATGAATTTTATATTCATACCCGTTTATTCTTTTTATATGTCGGCCGTGATCACACATTTTTCTGAGCTTCTAATACTTATCCTTTTAATAGTTACTGTCCGGAAGATATGGCGTAAAACCTATGCTGCTTAAATACCTTTTATTTATACTGCTCGGAACCTTATCTCTTGGGCAGTTTGCAAGGGTAGGAGGTTACTATCTTTTCGACATTGCTGCGGCAGTCTTTTCTTTCTACGGGGTTGTATTATTTTTAATCAACAAAAATCTGAAAATACCGAAGTATTCTGTCCTTTTTTTCATTTTTTCTCTTTTGGCAGGGGTGTCGTTGATTTTAAATTTATACCGTTACAGTAGTGCCGAAGGAATGACGGCTGTATTTTACTTGGTAAGATTCGTTATTTATCTGGTGTCGGGTTTGGTCGTTTACAACATGGTTGCTTCTAAGCAGACAACGCGCCATCAGCTGGAAAAGTATTTTACCTACTCAGCTCTATTCTTGTGCGGGGCAGGTCTGGTTCAGTTAATCCTGTTGCCGGACTTCAGTGTTTTAGATGCTTCGTTGGGATGGGATCCTCACAAAAATAGAGTAGCCTCAACCTTTTTCGATCCAAATTTTTTGGGAGCGTATCTTGTAGCAACCCTTACAATGCTCTTAGGAAGTGTGTCTGAGGGAAAAAAAGATAAGTTCCGTATAATTTCTCTTGTAGTTATACTGCTATTTATATTTCTGACTTTCTCCAGAAGCGCGTGGGCGATGCTTGCCGTTGTGATATTTATATTCGGTTTGTTTAAACAACGGAAACTACTTTTCCTGGGGTTGCTCCTGGCATTTTTAGCATACTTTTTAGTGCCACGGGTGCAGACCAGAATATCGGGGATTACGGATCCCGCCGATTCTGCAAGGTTCCGGTTAGTTTCTTGGAAGAACGCTATTCAAATCTCCCGGGATAATTTAATAACAGGCGTAGGATTTAACGCTTATAGATATGTTCAAAAAGAATACGGTTTTCTCACCGTAGATAATATTTCTTCACGCTCGGGCGCTGGTGCCGACTCGAGCTTACTTTTCGTTCTAGCCACAACAGGAATTTTTGGGGCGTTGGTGTTCGCTGCCGCCCTCGCGTTTACATTCCTCGATAACATCTTTTCTAAGAGAAAATATAGGTTGGTGATTGTAAGTTTAATACCCGCGCTGATGCTTGAGTCACTATTTATAAATTCGTTTTTTTACCCTCAAATGATGTTTATTGTGTACGCGGTAATTTTTAGCTCGTCTCTTGATATTTGACGGTAATGGTCTCTTCGTTTGTGTTTCCTGCTTCATCCGTGGCTTCCACCTTTATTTCCACATCTCCCGATTTAACGCCCAGGGTGTATTCGAAAGATAGATCGGGTTTTTGAATTACCATCCTGCCGTTTATCTTCAGAGTAGCTTTTTCGTTAATGGTTCCCGTAATAGTTATCCTTTTATCAAGGTTTCTCACGGTAGACTCGTCTTTAGGGAAAGTTATTTCAATTTTAGGTTGTTCGGTATCAAGCAGTATAGTGAAGGTTTCTCCGGCTCCGCTTTCTTCATTTTTTGCATTAATAGCCTTCGCGAAAATAGTATTTCTGCCTTTTATAAGTTCGATAGAAATAAAATTAAATATTCCGTCAGCTCCTGTGGTTGTTTGAGCAACTTCGGGGCCGTTCACAAAAAGTTTTATGGTTTCACCTTCATTTGCGTATCCCGCCAGATTTATTTTTGTATCTTTAGTTGAAGCCGGGACGTTGGTTAAAGTCGGCGGTCTTATTCTCACCGTTACGGCTTCCTCTTTGGCGTTTCTATTCTTTGACAAAAGCCCAAATGCCGAACCGAAAGTCGGGGCGAACACAAATAACGCTAAAATGACGAATACGATCAAACCGATAATTCCAAGCATTATTTTAATAAGCTTCTTTGAAAGTTCTTCTTCGCTCTGACCGAATTGTTTGCTTCTATATTTTTTTGTTACCATCTTATTTCATTATCTCATCTTTAATAAAAGTTTTAAGTTCGTCTTTCAAGTCGTCGCGCTCCATCGCAAATTTGAGGGTTGTTTTCAGATATCTAAGGGGGTCGCCGGTCGTCAGCCATTCTCCTTCAATCGGTTGCGCGATAACGGTTTTACCCGCGTCCACGAGTCCGTTAAGGATGTCGATTAGCCAAAGTTCGCCGTCTTTACCGGTGGCAGTGTTAATTGCGGCTTCAATAACGTCGTAGGAAAAAACGAAACGTCCGAACTGCACTTTATTTGATGGCGCCTGGTCTTTTGGGAGCTTTTCGTAGCCTCTTTCCATCGTGTATTTGTAGGGGGCGTTTTCCTTGTATTTTACGGAACCATACCTTTCTACTTCTGACCAAGGTACTTCCTGAACCGCAAGAACGGCTGCGGGATGCTGCTCGTGGTAAACATCTATTAACTGCTTTGTAACAGGGGTTTTGGATAAAGTTAAGTCATCGCCGAACATATAAACAAAAGCTTCGTCGTTATCAATTAATTCTTTTACCGTGAGTAGGGGAGAGCCGTTTCCGTAAGGTAAGTGATTTTTCTGGCGTACGTAAACAAAATTTGCCATCTGTGGTATGGATTGGACAATTTCAAGGTATTTAAGTTTGCCGTTTTTCTCGAGCTCGTTTTCAAGTTCGGATCTATTGTCGAAATAATCTTCCATAATGTGATTTCCGGCTCTGGTGACGAGAATTATTTCTTCAATTCCCGAATTAACCGCTTCTTCGACGAGGTAGTGGATAATAGGTTTATCTATGATGGGGAGCATTTCTTTGGGTTGATTTTTTGTTGCGGGAAGAAACCTTGTACCATATCCGGCGGCCGCAATAACGGCTTTCGTTACTTTGGAATATTGTTTCATAGTTTCTCAATTTTAGCATAAAAAAAGAGCAGACATTGATCCTACCGTGTTAGGGTGGGTGTCTGCTCTAGGGTTGGCCGGCAAAAAGGAATTATCTTTTTGGTTTGCGGGCCATGGTTTTGATTTGATTGCTTTCCGACTGGTTTTGATTTGATTGCTTTCCGACCCTTTTCCTTTTGGTGCCCATACTGCGATAAGACCTACCAAAAGAAAAAATAGAACGAAAGCTGTTGCGAATACACTTGCTAAGCTTCCATCAGGCGCCGAGACGGTTTCGTTATATTTTACAACAAGAAGACCGGTGAGCGTCAACATTACAATAGTTGCAATTACCCTAAACATTTTAACTCCTCCTAATTTTGGAAAGGAATACACAGATAGGTGTTTAATTTGAACGTGTTAATTATACCCCATAGTATGTATTTTGTCTAGTTTGGGAATTACGTTCAAATGGAGCCGATAACAGGAGTCGAACCTGTGACCTTTCCCTTACGAAGGGACTGCTCTACCAACTGAGCTATACCGGCCTAAAAATTTCTGGAGCGGGTGACGGGATTCGAACCCGCGACCTTTTCCTTGGGAAGGAAACGCCATACCACTAGGCCACACCCGCGCATCAAAGTGATTCGGAAAAATTAGGGCAATACCAAAACCTGTCCGGGAATAATCAAAGCCTGTTGTCCGTTAACTAAAAATCCTACGTCGCCTTTATTTGCTTCAAGAATTTTTGTCCATTGTGTGCCATCACCGTAAGCTCCTTCAGCTATTTCCCATAAAGTATCTCCGGATTTTACTGTGTAGGACGCTCCCTGTATGTCACCATGTTTGTAATCATTGGCAACCCACTCTGCTCTAATAATTCCGTTGGTAGCGTTACTGGAAACTGTCCCGGCTACTGTCGGTGGAAGCTTTTTATCGGAAGCGGCGTCACCGTTTAATTCGCCCTCAACATCTTCAGCTTCTTCCTGAAAAACTATTTCGTTTTGGGTTTCACTGATCTCTTTAGAGCTTTTGTTGAAATAATTGTATGCTGCGAAAACCAAAGCAACTATAAATAAACCCCCTATAATCAAAGCCAAACCATCTCTCTCGCTTGAGTTCTCTTGCGTGTTTGTGGACATCTACGAACCTCCTTCATTCGGGGGCAGAAAATAGTTTTATACATGGCGGGATCGACGGGACTCGAACCCGCGGCCTCCGCAGTGACAGTGCGGCGCTCTAACCGACTGAGCTACGACCCCTTAATGCTGGTGTTATATTGATGAAATGTATTTACACCATTTTGTATTGTAGTATTATTCTGTTAGAATGTCACAAAATCAGTCTTAAGGAGGGTACAATGTTCGGGAATTTGACGTTCGAGAGATTGTTAAGAACTCATGGGATTTTGCTTGTATCCGTACAGTACACCGAATCAGAAAAACCGGGAGAAATGCATAAATGCGCACAACCGGTTGAGTACGCGGTGGGGGACGGTGGTTTGCATCAATTGCCATTGAGGGTGAGAGACGAGATTATCAAAGCTCTTCATCTCAGGGATTGTGAGGCTGAGGTCATAAGGCTCGGTGGCACTCTCTACGTGAAGATTTTGAAGTAGCAAATAATGTCTCATTCCTGCATGCGGCCCTCTGTGCTTGTTTAAAAAACAACAGAGTGCCGCATTTTTTTACCCCACCTGCGTAACTTTGCTATTATTTACATATGAACTCCAACCGTATTTCTAATAAGGAAGTAGTATCAATCCTCAAAGAAGTGCTGGCGGCAATGGATGTTAAGAATTTCAATGTATTCAGAGTTCGGGCTTACCAGAATGCGATTGCAATACTTGATAATCTGACGGTTTCAATATACGATTTGTGGGAAAACGGGCGTCTGAAGGAAATACCGGGTGTCGGTGCAAGTATTTACGCGCATCTAAATGAACTTTTTTCGGAAGGTAAGGTAAAGGAGTTTGATGCAATAAAAAAAGATCTTCCGGAAGGAATGTTCGCTCTTATCGGTATACGCGGCATAGGTGCCCGAAAAGCCTTTAAATTAGCCAACGCTTTCAAAATAAAAACACGGGAAGGGGCAGTTGAAAAAATTAAAGAGCACGCCGAAAAAGGTGAGATAAGGGAGCTTGAAGGTTTCGGAGAAAAATCAGAAAAGGACATATTAGAAGCTGTAGGACAGTTGAGGCGGCAGGATCTTTCCGCAGAAAGAACGCTACAATCGGCGATCTGGATATTCCTGTTGCTACGACAGACCCCGATAAAACAATAAAACACTTCCTAAAATTTCCTGAAATCGCTGAAATTTTAGTAAAGGGTGACAAGAAGTGTAGCGCGGTGCTTAAAAACGATCTTCAGGTGGATTTACGGGTTTCCACACCGGAAGCGTACGGTGCCATGTTGCAATATTTCACAGGTTCCAAACAACACAATATTCTTTTACGTAACTTCGCCCTTTCCAAAAACATGTCTTTGTCAGAATACGGGATTAAAAAAGGAAGCGACATTTACGAGTTTGCAGATGAACCGTCTTTTTACAAATTTTTAGGACTACCCTATATAGAGCCTGAGCTGAGGAACGGTTCTAACGAAATTGAGGCGGCTATCGAAAATAAACTACCTGATTTGATTGAGCTAAAGGACATTAAAGGAGAAGTTCACACGCATACTACCGATTCGGATGGCATAAGTACTTTAGAGGAGATGGTTGAGGCGGCAATCGCTTTGGGTTATGAATACTTAGGAATTTCAGACCATGCTCCGAGCGTTACTTCACGGGGCTATAGAGAAGTTTCGGACATTATAAAAAAGAAACGGGCGGTGATAAATAAAATTAATGAAAAACAGAATTTTATAAAAGTATTTTTCGGGTACGAGGTTAATATTTTAGCCGACGCCACATTGGGTTTACCTGATGAAGTACTTTCCGAATTGGATTATGTTGTGGCTTCTATACATACTTCTTTTAACCAGGATCGTGAACAGATTACCGACCGGCTTCTGGCCGCGATAGAAAATCCGTATGTGAATATAATCGGTCACCCGTCAGGAAGGTTGTTAAATCAACGTGACCCCGTAGATCCCGCGTGGGACAAGGTGTTTCTGGCTGCCCGTGATAACAATAAAATCCTCGAAATAAATTCACAGCCCGACCGTCTTGACCTGACCGATGACTTGGTTAAAGAAGCAATAAGCTGGAAGGTGAAAATGGTTATAAGTAGCGACGCCCACGCTACAGACCAATTTTCACACATGAAATACGGAATATATAACGCACGCCGGGGATGGGCTGAAAAGAAAAATATTATAAATACGCTCGGATTTAGTGATTTTGTAAAAGAGGCAGGCATACGTTTGAAGTGATTTCCTTTACAAAAGATATATAATGGCTTTAGTAATTTTCTAACCTAAGGAGGTGCATTATGGAGATACTATTAGTTGTTATCGCGTTAGCCGCGGTATTTTTAATTTCTATCTATAACTCTCTTGTAACTTTGAAAGTTAAGATCAAGGAAGCGTGGAGTCAGATAGATGTCCAGCTCAAGAGAAGGATTGACTTAATACCTAATTTGGTAGAGTCGGTTAAAGGTTACGCCGCTCACGAAAAAGATGTGTTTGAGAACGTAACTAAGGCTCGGTCAGCTTTAATGACTGCAGGAGATGCCAAGGCCGCCGGAGAGGCAGATATGCAGTTAACTTCCGCTTTAAAGAGCCTGTTTGCTGTCGCAGAAGCATACCCGGAACTGAAAGCTCAGGAAGGCTTTATTAACTTGCAGAAAGAACTTTCCGACACAGAAGACAAGGTCGCTTACTCCAGACAGTTTTTCAACAGCGTAGTAAGACAGTACAACGAGAAAATTGTCGCTTTCCCGTCAAATTTAATTGCGGGAATGTTCGGGTTCAAGCAGGAAGCATTCTTTGAAGCCGAAACACAGGACAGAGAACCGGTTAAAGTCCAGTTCTAATTACGTAATGAACAAGCACGCATTGAAAATAAAGATTGCCGTCCTGGCCTACTTTGAGAAAGACGGAAAAGTTCTTTTGCAAAAAAGAAAGAATACAGGTTGGCGGGACGGTTGGTACGGATTGGTGGCAGGGCACGTCGATGAAGGCGAACCTTACAAACTTGCACTTTGCCGTGAAATAAAAGAGGAAACCGGGGTCGATGTTGTCGAGGAAGATTTAGAATTTGCTCACTTTTTATCCATACCTTCCAAAATTTCGGATTGTGATAGGCAGTATTTTTACTTCACAGTCAAGAATTGGAAAGGAGAGGGAAAGGAGAGTCGTTCAACATGGAGCCGAATAAATGTTTCGAACTGGCCTGGTTCGATAAACTGTCCCTTCCTGATAATTTGATTCCCGTCGTGAAATCGGGATTGGACAAAATGTTCGCAGGAGAAAAATACAGCGAATTTGGCCGGGGGGAAGGATACACCGAACGATCATGAACATGTATCAGCACATAAATCAAAATAAAAGGGACACCATAATTATCATTACGTTGTTCATCGCTGTAATTACAGCCCTGGGCTGGTTCGTGGGAGAGTATTTTTATGATGGTGCGGGTGTTACATTTTTAGGAGGTGCTCTCATTTTTTCCGGAATCTCGGGATTAATTTCTTATTACAACTCAGACAAAATAGTTTTAGGAATTTCCGGGGCAAAAGAAGTTAAGTATGAAGACAGCCCGGACATACACAAATTAGTAGAGAATATGAGCATAGCCTCAGGTATACCCAAGCCGAGAATTTACGTAATTCAGGACACTTCTATGAACGCTTTTGCCACAGGCCGTGACCCCAACCATTCGGTTATCTGTTTTACAACAGGAATTATTCAGCGTCTGGAAAAAAGAGAACTTGAAGGAGTAATTGCTCACGAAATGTCTCACATAGGAAATTATGATATACGTTTGATGTCGATTGTAAGTATCTTGGTCGGAACAGTAATGCTTTTGTCCGATTGGTTTACACGCGGTGCATTTTACGGAGGTTCCAGAAAAAGAAGTTCCAATTCGGATTCCGGAGGTGGGGTATTTTTTCTGATAGGAATGGTCTTGTTAATATTGAGTCCTATTATTGCGACATTAATAAAACTGGCCATAAGCAGGAACAGAGAGTTTTTGGCAGATGCCACAGCCGCATCCATAACCAGACACCCGAAAGGGTTGGCAGATGCATTAAAGAAGCTCGCAGGAGATAAGGAAGAACTGGAAGCGGCAAACGGAGCCACTGCTCATCTTTATATCGTAAGCCCGGTGAAATCCTTGGGGAAGGCAGTGAGTAGCCTATTCTCTACTCATCCTCCGATAGAGGAGCGTATAAACCGTCTTCTGCAGATGTAACCGGCTCAAAAACCTTTAAATATCCACGGAAATGCTTTAATATGGACGCTATGGACAGCAGAAAAATAACAATCGAAGAGGTCAAAAAAATCGCTCAAATGTCCAAGCTTAATATAGAAGGCGACGAAGAAAAGTTTTCGCAATTATTATCACAAACACTCGAGTATATAAAAATACTGGACGAATTAGATACTTCAAAAGTGAGCGAAACGTTTCAAGTTACCGGTTTAACAAATGTATACCAGGACGGTTCTCAAAAAGTTACACTTTCCCGCGAGGATGCCTTAAAAAATGTTAAGGAAATAATACGAAACCTTGTGGCGACCAAAGGAGTTTTTGACCGTGAGTAAACTTAACGAACTTACAGTTAAAGAAGCTTTGGAAGGTTTAAAGAAAAAAGAATTCACCTCCGTTGATTTAGTTAAATCCTGTTTAGCTCAAATAGAAAAATTTGACCCTAAAATAAAAGCATTTTTAAGAGTTACTTCTGAAAGTGCAATAAAAAAAGCCGAGGAAGCCGATAAAGAAATTTCTGCAAAGGGCGCCGAAGCTTTTGTAAATAAACCTTTGTTAGGAATTCCCTACGCGGCCAAAGATAATTATTCAACTAAAAACATCGAAACTACTGCGTCCTCAAAAGTTCTCGAAGGATATGTTCCTCCTTTTGATGCTACTGCTATAAAGAAACTTAACGAAGCGGGAGCTATTTTACTTGGAAAAACTAATTTGGACGCCTTTGCCCACGGTTCCTCAACCGAAACCTCGGATTTCGGGACAACCTTTAACCCCTGGGACCTAAGTAAGGTGCCGGGAGGTTCTTCGGGCGGCTCAGCGGCTGCCGTAGCGTCCCACATGGTACTGTTTGCCACCGGTAGCGAGACCGGAGGAAGTACACGAGGTCCGGCTTCATGGTGCGGTGTTACGGGAGTAAAACCTTCTTACGGCAGAGTAAGCAGGTACGGAATTGTAGCTATGGCTTCTTCTACAGATTCTCCCGGTCCCTTAACAAAAACTGCAGAAGACGCAGCGGTTGTTTTAAGAGTAATGGCAGGAAAAGATCCGCTCGATGCCACTTCCTCTCCTGCAGAAGTACCCGATTATCTGGCTGAAGGTAAGTCTTTTAGTATGAAAGGTGTCAAAATCGGAAGACCGGTGTCCTATTTTGAAATGGAACTTGAAGAGGGAACGAGAAAAAAGATAGATGAGGCAATTGAGGTTTTCAAATCTTTGGGCGCGGAAATTATTGATGTTGATATGCTTAGTCCAAAATATTCGATCGCCGTTTACACAATTTTGCAAAGGTCCGAAGTTTCTTCTAATCTGGCCAGACTCGACGGAATAAGATATGGGCACGACCGCAATTCATTCGGTTTCGAAGCTAAAAAAAGAATAATGCTAGGGGCATACACTTTAAGCTCGGGATATTACGATGCTTACTACGCAAAAGCTCAAAAGGTGCGTACCTTAATTAAACAAAGTTTTGACGCGGCTTTTGAAAAAGTAGATTTGTTGGTCGCTCCTTCCATGCCTTGTGTTGCTTTGGATGTAGGAGAAAGTTTTAACTCACCAATGTTCGGTGAAATGATGGATGTTTTGAACGAGCCCAGTTGTATTGCGGGAGTACCCGGAATAAGTGTACCGTGCGGGTTTTATAACGGGCTTCCCGTGGGTGTTCAAATCATGAGCAGAATTAACGAAGAGTCAAAAATATTCGGGGCGTTATTTAATTATCAGGGGGCGACGGCCTTTCATCTTGAAAAACCGGCGTTAATTAAGGAATAAATATGGGATTTTTTGACTTTATATTCGGTTCAGGAAGTTCCTCGTCATACGGTTCGGTGAGTCAGGAAACAGCCAGAAAAATAACGTCGGACTGGGAAAACATAAGTGTGCTTCTTAAACAAAAAGGTCCTTCGCAATTAAAACAGGCATTAATTATGGCCGACAAATCTTTAGACGCTGTTTTAAAGGAAATGGTACCCGGTGAAACGATGGGAGAGCGTTTGAAAAACGCCGTAGAAAAATTCGACAGGTCTACTTACAACAGGATTTGGGACGCGCACAAATTAAGAAATAGTTTGGTTCATGAAGCAGGTTTTGAGCCCGCATACTTCATGATTACCGAAGCGGTATCTAATTTAAAAGAAGCTATTTATAAATTAGGAGTCAATGTTTAAAAAATGAACGAAGAATTATTAGGAAAATACAAACTAGTCGTGGGAATGGAAGTTCACATCCAACCCAAAACGGAGCAAAAAATGTTCTGCGGGTGTGATGCTAATATATGGGGCGCCGAGCCTAATACTCACACCTGTCCTACATGTTTAGGACTGCCCGGGGCGTTGCCCGTTCCTAATTTAGAGGGAGTCAAGAAAGCCCAGATGTTGGGATTGGCCTTAAACTGTACACTAAATAGCGATTCAAGATTCGACAGAAAACACTATTTTTACCCCGATCTCCCGAAAGGCTACCAAATAAGTCAGTACAAACAACCTTTGTGCGAGA
>Ga0075581_126_pt1 | contig 12770 bp, 15 predicted proteins | sample RifGroB1_FD_68342 | JGI IMG/M metagenome (GOLD analysis project Ga0075581, IMG submission 68342) | candidate division WWE3 bacterium GW2011_GWB1_42_41
GGAGTCGACCTGCGGTAAGCGGATAATTCCCGAATCATATAACCCTTTCGGGTGGGGCATTTACGGAAATACCCATATTGCTTTTGCTTCGTTTGACGAAGCAATCGAAACGGTGGGTAAGGGATTGGCTGAAAACTATGTTTCTAAGGGATTTGATACTCCCCGCGAAATAGCGCCGATCTACACCCCTCCTAACCATGTTAACTGGTTGAATGGAGTTAACTACTTCTATAGCAAGATGGAAACGCTGGAAGGACAAATTTAATAGAATACTGGAAAGGGAGGGCGGCCGGAAGGTCGCCTTTCTTTATGCTTTGACATGGTAGGGGCGTTTAAGCGTTTATTTTGGTGGGGCGGTTGGTATAATATGAAAGTTAATGGGCGAGTGGCGGAATGGCATACGCGCACGGCTTAGAACCGTGTTCCGAAAGGATTGGAGGTTCGAGTCCTCTCTCGCCCACCAATAAAGTTTGCGGTTGTTGACATTCTGTACATAATTATGTACATTAAAAATATGGATAAATTGATTTCATTATCAAATGCCAGAGCAAAATTTCCTGAAATAGTCCGCAAAGTAAGCACCACGTTAGATAGAGTGGTGATTACAGTCAATGGGCAACCCAAGGCTACGTTGGTAAACTCAGAAGAGTTAGAAGCTCTTGAAGAAACAGCAGAAGTACTTTCTATACCCGGAGCTAAAGACAGCATATTAGAAGGATTGCGACAAGCTAAAAAGGGGAAGGGCGTCGCTCTCTCTGATCTAGAGTAAGTTTTATGCAGGTTATCGTTACTCCAAACGCTTTAAAACAATACGAACACTTTCAAAAGTCTGATCAAACAAAAATAAGAAACAAACTTCTTTTGCTTGAAAAATATCCTATGGAAGGAAAAAAGTTGGCGGGAAAACTTGCAGAAATAAGATCTCTGAGAGCCTGGCCCTATAGAATACTCTATTATATAAACAAAAAGGAAGAAAAAGTTTTTATCGTAACCATAGCACACAGACAAGGCGTATATAAATAGTAGAGCTGAATTACTTCTTTTCTGTTTATTTCCTCCCCAATATTCCTTACAATAAAACGTATGAGGTCTTTCACGAAACTGCCCTCGGCTATTAAAAACACCGGTCTACCCAAAGGCGTCATCAGCCCTTTCAATTCTTTCGCCATCTTAATAATGTTTATAACGCTCGGTGACGCCCTAATGGCCTACACAGTTCCTATATATCTAGACAACGTACTGCATAACACGTTTTTTATGGGATTGGTAATGGCAACATCTTCCTCAGCCGGGCTCCTTTTAGACTTTTTAGTTAGCAAGAAATTCCGTACCAAAAACTATAAATATTTCATGCACGCTACCTTTATTTTCGCCATTCTTTTTCCCGTCACACTCCTTTTTCTCCCGTCCCACCTGGCATTTATCGTTATGGCGATGGCTTTTTGGGGAATATATTTCGAAACCAAAATCTACGCCGAATTTCACTTTATTGACCGTCACGTTCCGAGGGATGAATATTCAAAATCCTGGGGATTGGTAAGCGTTCTAAATTCCTCGGCATATTTTTTTGGGTCTTTAATCGCTACTTTAATAATTAGTTACTCACTGAAATTTACATTCGCTACGGCGTTAATTCTTTTCGGACTTACATATCTAATTTTTTCATTGATGGCGATAAAATCAGAGTCACATTGATGGGTAAAATATGGCCGCTTTGGACTTTTAATTTTGTGATTACGCTGGTGGATGCGGCCTTTTGGACCGTAGGGATAATTTTTTCCGAGCAAATGCGCGGCGTCCATCCTGCAGGAGGATTAATAATCACGGCTTATATGTTCCCACCTATTTTTATGGGATTTCTCCTGCCGAAAATAACCGCCAAATTAGGAAAGAAGAAAACTGCCTTTATAAGTGCACTTTTTGCTGCCACCTTTGTATTGCTCTTTGGGCTCGCTTCCAATGTTTACCTACTTATCTTCTTGGTGTTCTCAGGCTCGGTGCTTCTTTCGATTGCAAACCCCGCACTTTATGCCGCCTACGAAGATTATGTTTCAAGACTGGGTAAATTCAATAACGACATGATAGGTTTGGAACAAACGGCGAGTAGCGTCGGTTATGTAATCGGACCGCTACTAGCCGGGGCAATTGCGGCAACAGCGGGAGTTCAACAGACATTTGTTTTCACCGGAGCACTACTTTTGGTAACATCTTTAGTTTGTCTAATCGTAGTACCAAGAAAAATCAGGATGCCCCAAAAAGAGCTCGCGGAGACAATTTACTAGCCCCAATACTGTACCAACAACCCCGTCTTGTGCTAATATAGTCAGGTTATGAAAACCAAAATAGAAAAACTACCAAAATCCACTATAAAAATTACCGTAACTGTTGACAACGACGCTGTTAAAAAGGCCTACGAAAAAACCCTGGAAAACGCCGTAAAAACAACAACTGTTGAGGGTTTCAGACCGGGTGCCGCTCCCAAGGACATAGTAAAAGAAAAGATAGGACAGTCGAAACTCTTCGGAGACGCCATAAACGACATACTGGAAACCTACTACCCCCAAGCTTTAAAAGAAAACGCGGTCAATCCTGTTTCCAACCCGAAAGTTGAAATAAAGGAATTCGACCTGGAAAAAGAGCTCGAATTTACAGCTGTCGTGGCCGTCAGACCAGAAATGAAAATAGGGGAGTACAAGAAAAAACTTAAAGAAAAGTTTGACCAAAAGTGGAACGACGCTGTAAAAGAATCGGAAGAATCCAAAAAGGACGGCAAGGAAGGTCACGAGCCTCATGTTCATATGACTACCGGAGATGTGATAGAAACCTTAATGACAGTATCAGAAGCCGATGTGTCCGAAGTACTTCTGGAAGATGAAACAGACAGATTACTTTCAAGGTTTATGGATCAGGCGCAATCAATCGGACTTTCACTCGACCAGTACCTAAAATCCCAAAACAAAACAGGGGAACAACTGAGAGATGAGTACACAAAAATTGCCGAAAAAAACATTAAAGCAGAGTTCGTCCTTTCAGAATTAATAAAAATGGAAAACGTCGAAGTCTCAGACGAAGAAATTGATGAAATGATAAAAGCAGCGGGAGATCCTAATTTGGTTAAGTCAGAGGACCCGATGCAGAAACTTTACATTAAGAGCATTTTGCAGAAAAATAAGCTTATTAGTAAATTAGCTGAAGAAGCAGAAGGAGATAAACATCATGAGCATAAATAATAATACTTTGATCCCGATAGTAGTCGAAAGAGAGCCGAATGGGATGGAGCGTTCTTACGACATCTATTCCCGCTTATTGAAGGATTTTATCATCTTCGTGACAGGTGCCATTGATATGGGAGTTGCTAACACGTTTATTGCCCAGCTTCTTTTCTTGGAAAATCAAGATCCGGACAGAGACATAAAAATTTACGTTAACAGCCCGGGGGGAGAAGTTTACGCCGGAATTGCCATGTACGACACAATAAAACACGTTAAAAACGATATCGTAACTATTAACGTCGGCCTTTCCGCAAGCGCCGCGTCTTTATTGCTTGCAAGTGGTACAAAAGGAAAAAGATACGCGTTACCCAACTCGTATGCAATGATCCATCAGCCTATTATTTCCGGGGGCATGGCGGGGCAGGCTACCGACATTGAGATCGAAGCTAAACATATGGTGGAGTTGAAACACAAATTAGCTCAAATTACCGCGGATAACGTAGGAAAACCGGTAGACGATGTTTTAAAAGACATGGAAAGAGATTATTGGATGAGTGCGGACGAAACCTTGAAATACGGACTGATTGATAAGATAATGCAGCCTAAGAAGAAATGATTCTTCCTTCTTAGCAGGTGGGGGCGGTTAGCTCAGCTGTCCTTTGCGGAGCAAAGCTTCGCCGCAGGCGAATTTAGGGCACAATAGTATATCGAGGTGGATGAAATTTCGGGCGGTTAGCTCAGTTGTCCTTTGCGAAGCAAAGCTTCGCCGCAGGCGAATTTAGAGCGCGAAAAGTATATTGAGGTGGGTGAAATTTCGGGCGGTTAGCTCAGTTGGTTAGAGCGCCACATTGACATTGTGGAGGTCATTGGTTCGAGTCCATTACCGCCCACCAGATTTTTAACCGTATCTTCGTTTACTGCTATAATTAATCCAAGTTGAAAAAAATCTTTAAGCTTGTTTTTTTCTTATTATTATTAGGGGCGGTTTACTGGGCAGCGAATAATTGGGATTTTGTAAAAAGAACCCTGGTAAAAGTAATCCCTCAGACCGGAAGTTTACTGGAAATCACCGAAAACACCCCCTCAGGGAAAATCACCTCAGCAAGTTTTGAAGACTGCAAAGTTTCTATAACCGACATTAGTGGTGAAAGATATTTTATAGGCAAACTAAGTACCAAAGCTGATTCAGCGAAAACATGCGCTAAGGGATCGCGTTTCACAATATCTGATTCAGGCAAATACTTGGTATTTGAAGACTTATCCGGTGGAGTAGATCTGTGGATAAGAATATATTCCATAGATAAAAACATCATTAATACACTTGCTGTATGGGGAACAAACAACCTGCTGGATATTGAATTTTTATCAAACGACAAACTAATGTTATTCAGCGGGCATTCCGACATCCCGGACGAACAGCAGCTAAAGCTATTTGACGTACCGGGTATTTATGCAAACTACAGTTTGATTTCAGACACGAACCGTCTAAGAACTGATAAATACGAAGGCAACTTGGATGTAAGAAACGTTTCCGGAGATTTCTTCGACGTAGTCGAAATAGGCGACAAAGTAAGCGTTTTCGGTGGAACAAAATTGCGCCCGATACTAAGAGCCGAGTTTAGCGTTTCTGATCTCTGATTTGGCAAAGTAAACCTTCTTTATAATCTCCGAAACTACAAAGTATGAAACCGTCAACACCCCGATGATTGCCAAGTTATAAGCATCCGGTCTTACAAAATTGAAAGACACCTGTCCTAGAATAGAGAAGGGGAGTACCACAGTAACAATCACCGCGACCAAAGATAAAATCACCAAGCCTTGAGCCGCCGGTTTCGCGTTGAAGAACCATCCCTTAGTCCTGATTGAGTAAATAAACGCAAGCTCGGTAAGGACTGAGGCAATAAACCAATAGGTTTGGAGGGCGCCTTCTCCTTTCCCAAAAAATAAACCAAACACAGTAAGATCGAACACCGTACTTACAAAACCCAGTAGGGTGGCAAGAACCGCAAATTGTTTCAAATTAAATTTGGACGGCCTGGTCAACTCTTTCGAGTCCACGGTGTCACCGGAAATAGCAATCATCGGAAAATCGCTCAGCAGGTTTAGCAGCAACAGTTGTACAGGAAGCATCGGTAAGTAATCAATAAATAAAGTGGAGATCGCGACGGCATAAAAATTACCAAAATTAGAAGTTAGGGTAGCTCTAATATATTTAGAAACATTTGCAAATACTTTGCGTCCCTCGTGCACCCCGTCTACCAAAACTTCGAGTCCTTTGTTCAATAAAATTATGTCGGCGGATTCGCGGGCTATGTCGCTTGCGTCTTTAACTACAATTCCTACATTCGCCGCTTTTAAAGCCGGGGCATCGTTTATACCTTCTCCAAGATATCCAACTGAATAAAAGTTCTTCAGTGTTTGAATAATCTTGTGTTTTTGTTCGGGGGAAACTCTAGCAAATACTTTGTATTTAATGCACGCTTCCGCAAGTTCGTTTGGCGACAGGTCGTCCAATTCCATTCCTGTAATTACTTCGTCAGGAGAGCCTGTGAGACCCGCCGCGTAAGCAACGGCGCCGGCAATTTCGCGACTGTCCCCGGTTAATATTTTAATTTCGACCCCGAGTTTCTGAGCTTTTCTTACCGAAGCCACAGTGGTCTTTTTCAGAGGATCGCTAAAAGAAATGAGCCCTATTATTTCGAGTCCTGTTTCCTCAAATTTGGGCTTGTAATCTGAAGGTTTTTTAAGTTTTTTCGAGGCAACAGCCAGCACACGTTCTCCCAATCTACCTCTCGCAGAAACCCAGTTTAAAATCTTTTCCCTGTCAATCGCGCTTATAGGTGCGTAATTTATTAAAGTGTCGGGCGCCCCTCTTACAATTAATTCGTAACTTCCGCCTAACTGAACAAGAACGCTATTTCTTCTACGGTCGGGGTCGAAAGGAAGTTCCAGAATCTTAGGAACTTTTTTCATTAACTCCCGGGCTTTATCGGTAAGTTTCATGTGAATTGCCAAATCGAAAGAATTGTTCGCGTTTTTCTTGTCTATGATTTCGGAGCTGCAAATCCCGCCGTAAAAAAGTGTCTTCCCCATATCTGCTGACAAAACTTCGCGGACTTCCAGTTTATTTTCTGTTAATGTTCCTGTTTTATCGGAACACAGCACCTCAATAGATCCGAGATCTTCTATAGACGCCAATCTTTTTACAACCACCTGCTTTTTAGCCAAATTTAAGGCTCCGTTAGACAGTGCAAAAGTTGCAACAACAGGCAAAGCCTCCGGTATCACGGAAACAGCCAACGCTATGGAAAATAACAATAGTTTTACGACATCCGTGCCCCCCGGTTTTACAAAAATATTTAATATGAAAACGAGGAGTAGGGTAGAGAAGACCAATTTTAAAATGAACCCGCTCAACTTTTTTAATTCTTTTTCAAAAGCACCTTCCCTGAAAGTGCTTACTGCAAGACCTGAAATACGACCGAGCTGAGTATCTGTTCCCACGGTAATAACAACTCCGCGCGCCTGTCCCGAAACAACACTTGTTCCGGAAAAAACTATGTTCTCGGCTAAAAAAATATGAGAAGCAGGTTTTTTCAAGGCAGTTATCCGCTTTCTTACAGTTACGGACTCTCCGCTCAAGGCCGACTCGTTTACTGCAAAGTCGCTTACGCTTATTAATCGCACATCCGCAGAAACAACATCGCCTGCTTCTAAAATTACAATGTCTCCTACCACCAAATCCTTAGTATCTAAAGATTTAATTACGCCACCCCTGATAACATGAGCTTCGGCTGCGACAAATTTTCTCAAAAGCTGAATTGTTTTTTCCGAGCGGTACTCGTGAAAAAATCCTAACCCGCAATTTATAAGTACAAAGATAATAATAAAAAACGCGTCTGTTTTTTGTCCCAAAACAAGCGAAATCAAAGCCGCAAATAACAAAAGGTATATGAAGGACGACTGGACTTGTTTTAAAAGAATTTGATACCACGACACGGAATTTTCGGGAAGTGTGTTAGCACCGTACTTGGATAGATTGAAATCGATCTGCTTTTGCGTTAAACCGCGTGTAATGTCGCTTCCCAATAAGGAAACAGTCTTTTCAGGCGTAAGGGCAGTATACATAGAAAAGCGCATACACATATATTACTTTGGACGTGGTCTTTACTCAATCACATTCCGGCACTTGAATAACCCGCGCGAACCCTTTAAAGTGTAATTGTATAAAATTTACGGAGGAATATATGGCAAAACTAGTTACAAACATAATGGACGAAACAATAAGTAATGAAAATTTCAGAAAAGTTCTTGCAACCAATAAATATAGTCAGCTGGTCGTTATGGCACTGCAGCCGGGTGAGAATATCGGGATGGAAGTGCACAAAGATGTTGATCAGTTTATTAGAATTGAACAGGGCACAGGTCAGGCAGTTTTAGACGGAGAAGTTTCCAATATCTCAGATGATTTTGTAGTTGTAATACCCGCAGGAACAGAGCACGACATTATAAATACATCCGACACCGAGCTGATGAAACTCTACACGGTGTATAGCCCCGCAGAACATCCTGATGGTGTTGTTTTCAGAACAAAGGCCGAGGCTGAAGCAGCCCATCACTAAAAAGACCTAACCCGTCTCCTTTGATATAGCTGCAGTTTATATGTATCATTAAAGGGTATGAAAACCCCGTGGTATTACGTAAAGCTGGCGCTGTTAATGATTGTTCTTTTTTTCGAAACCTTTTTTCTTACCACAATTATCGATGGTTTCGTAAGCAAGGGCGATTTTTTCAATATTAACGTTCCTTTTAGTCTGCAGGTTGTGGGGCTCATGACCCTGATTATTCTGACGTTTTCACTTACAATCGGTGCCTGGGATGTGTGGTATTTCAACATACTGACGCCGCTGGCAATTGCCGCCGGTATTATGATTCCTCTGTTATCTTCCAGCACAACCTACGCTTTAATAGCCGGAGGTGTAGCGTTTATCTTAATGGCTGCCGAATCTTACCGAAGTTACAAAATAAAAAAACTCTTGATAAAGTTTGATGCCCTACTGGTGCTAAGATTCGCGGTTAAAGGGATTTTATTGGTTTTTAGCATACTCGCGGGTCTCATTATAATTTTGAATGCAAGCAACGTTAAGGAAATAGACTTCGGGCAACTTATCGCCGAGGTAGCAGAGAAACCTATAAAAAGCACCGTCAACTCCCAACTCCAGCAAACCATTGAAAGACAAAATTTGTATTCGGGTTACTCGGCAGAAGAGGTGCAAAAATTGCTGGATGAGTATGGTATAGAGACGGGCACGGGCACAGAACAGATTACAAACGACCTGGATATAAAATCGATGATACAAACCCAGGTTAATGACTTAATCGCGCCGTATAAAGAGCTGGTGAGACCTCTGATTGCTGTGCTTGTTTTCGGACTATTCCAGCTTTACGCAACGGTAAGTTATGCTATTTATAGTCTGTTAGTAGGATTAATTATCGCGATAGCCAAAAAAACCGGACTTTTGAAAATTGTTACCGAGACTGTTGAGAAACAAGATCTTCAATTTTAACCGAGTTCTCAACCCTATATTCTCCGACCGCGCTTCTTACCAACGATATCAGGATTCCGCCCATTTTTAATTTCTCTCCTAACTCGTGAGCCAAAGATCGCACAAACGTACCAGAAGAACATTTTATTCTCAAGGTCACGCAGGGCAGTGCTACAACACCTTTATCTGTATTCAACTCACGGCTCTTTTGTTCCATAACATCGATTGAGGATAGTGTGACGGTCTTTCTCTGTTCGGCCATTTCCACACCCTGCCTGGCGAGCTTATACATCGGCTTGCCCTCTACTTTTTTAGCAGAGTAGGGCGGGATTATCTGCTCAATTTCCCCGGTAAAAAGAGGCAGGATTTCTTTTATTTTTTCGAAAGTTTCTTCGCTGTCGGGCTTAGTGATCAGAGTAGGCAGCATTTCAAGATCGTAGGTAGGAGATTCCGCGCCGAAGGCTATTTCCGCAATATATTCTTTTTCCATTTCCATAAACTTAGCCTGTTTTTTTCCGCTAAAGGATCCAAAGTACCCGCATGGCCGGCTTTCTTGACTTTAAGCACGCCCCTGACCTTGGCAACAACGTCAAAGCTGGTCCAATTTTTAGGTTTAAAAATGTTTAAAATCATACTTTAACTTTATACCACGGCAAACCTTTTTTGTGGGTACTTTCAACCATTTAACAGTATATTTTTTGCTAAGATGTCATATAATAGGGTAATTAAAGTATTTGCAAAATATGGCTAAAGAAAAGGTAATAGACAAACTAAAAAATGACCCGTTGATGCCTCTGCGTCATACCGCCGAACATGTTCTGCATACGGCGGTAGAAAAGGCTTTCCCGGGTGCAAAAAAAGTCATGGGACCGCCTATAGAAAACGGTTTTTACTGCGATTTCGATTACGACGGCAAGATAAACGAAGAGGACTTTCCTAAAATCGAAGGGGTGATGCAGGAAATTATAGACGCCGGGCTTCCGGTTAAAAAACACTCACTATCCTCCGCGGAAGCCAAAAAAATCTTTAAAGACAACGATTTTAAACTGGAACTAATAGACGAACACTCAAAAGACGGCGGGGAACTTTTTTTCTACACGTTCGGGGTCGAAAACGATAAATACTATGACATCGATCTTTGTGCAGGTCCCCATGTCGAAAACACGAAAGAAATAAAAGCGTTCAAGTTACTAAGTGTGGCGGGTGCTTACTGGAGAGGTGACGAGAAAAACAAAATGCTGATCAGAATATACGCCACGGCGTTCGACACCAAAGAAAAACTGGATGCTTACCTCGAGTTGCTCGAAGAACAAAAAAGACGTGATCACAGAAAACTGGGCAGAGATTTGGAAATATTTATGATTAGCGACGAGGTAGGACCCGGGCTTCCTTTGTGGCTCCCCAACGGAGCAATTATGAAAGAAGAGCTGGAAAAATGGGGCAAACAAACTGAAGAGGAATGGGGCTACAAAAGAGTTTCCACGCCCTTTATGACTAAAAAGACTTTGTTCGAGATTTCAGGTCACGTCCCTTATTTTGAAGAGGAAATGTATAAGGTCGAAATTCCGGGCGAAGGTGAAGAGGAATATTATATTAAGCCCATGAACTGTCCCTACCATCATTTGATTTATAAATCAAAACCCCGAAGCTACCGCGATCTCCCGTTAAGATTAGCCGAATACGGGACTGTAGCAAGATACGAAAACAGAGGTTCCCTTAACGAGACCAAGGCTTTTTACGCAAAACGATGCTCACGTGTATTGCTCCGAAGAACAGGCGGTTGATGTTTTCGTCGAAATTATGGACCTGCACAGGTATTACTACGACAAGCTGGGGCTTAAGGACTACCGCATAGTGTTAGGGCTTCCTGATCCTGAGAAAAAAGACAAATACCACGGGGATAAAGAAATGTGGGAGAAAGCCGAAAAAATGTCCAGAACGGCGCTCGAAAAAGCCGGCATGGACTATGAGGAAGAAGTAGGCGGGGCAGCTCACTACGGGCCTAAAATGGATCTTAAAATCAAATCTGCGATAGGCAACGAGTACGCTATTTCCACCAACCAAATAGATTTATACATGCCGGGACGTTTTGGCCTCACTTTTACCGACAAAGACGGCAAAGAAAAACCTGTTGTCGTTCAGCATCGGGCACCTCTCGGCTCCGATGAGCGCTTTATCGGCTTCCTTCTTGAACAGTTTGCCGGAAATATGCCTGTCTGGCTTTCACCTGTCCAGGTAGTAATAGTCCCGATTGGGGAGAAACACAACGAATACGCAGTCTCACTTGAAAAAATCCTCAAAGAAGAGGGGTTAAGGGTCCAGACAGACACGCGGAGCCAGCCCATGAATGCCAGAATCAGAGACGCCCAGATGATGAAAGTGCCTTATATGTTGATAGTAGGGGATAAAGAGATAGAATCCGAGACTGCCAGCGTCCGCTTAAGAACGGGCGAAAACCTGGGTCCTATAAAAACAGGCGAAATAATAAGCAAGATTAAGGAGATATATTTGACCAGAGACCTATCTTTATGGTAATTTATTGCAGTTATGGGAGGAAATAGGCTATACAGAATCAAAGAGAGAAAGAAACTGAGTGCAGCAAGGGTAAAAAGCAAAAAAAGCGAACTAAAGGAACTAAGGTTCGGCCCGCACACTGATGAAGGAGACATAAACCGATACATTGAAAGAGCAAAAGAATTTTTAGGGGACGGCAACAGAGTTAAGATAACAATAAAGATGCGGGGTAGAGAGGGGATATTCCCTGAAGTCGCGTTTGAAAAATTAAAAAAAGTAGAAGTCGGGTTGGTTGAAGACGGAAAAGTCGAGTCACCGCCCAAAAGAATGGGTCAGATGGTTTGGGAAATATTTATTCCGAAATAATCTGCTTCCCGAGGAAAGATAATATATGCCAAAAATGAAATCGAAAAAAACATTATTAAAAAGAATAAGAGTTACCACAAACGGTAAGCTCATGAAAAAAAGCGTGAGCATCGGACACTTGAAAAGAAAATGGAGTTCAAGCAGAAAACACAGAAAAACTCAAATGAGTGAACAGCTCGACAGAGGACATATTAAAATTATGAGAAGCTTGTTAGTTAAGAAAGGCAAAGGAATTAAATAATGGCTAGAGTAAAAGGCGGGCCTAGAGCTCACGCAAAACATAAAAAAGTATTAAAGCTGGCTAAAGGCTACAGAGGCACCAGAAGCAGACTCTTCAGAAGAGCTCAGGAAGGTGTCATCAGAGCCGGTGAGCACGCGTTTGAAGGAAGAAAACAGAAAAAAAGAGACATGAGAAGACTTTGGATAACCAGATTAAGTGCCGCTTTAATACAGTACGACATGAAATATTCCAGATTCATCGCAGCTCTTAAAAGAGAAGGAATACTTCTTAACAGAAAAACTTTGTCAGAGATGGCAATCAATGAACCCAAAGACTTCGAACAAGTAGTCAACGCAGTTAAGAAGGGTTAGCCCACAAATATACAGTTACGGATGCTGACAGAAAATTTACTGTTTCTTCGGAAGTTATTTGTTTGGAGCGATCCAAAAATTCTATTGAGAGAGTCAGAGCATCTCCGTAGATATCTTTGAAGCTAACTTTGTCTACTCGGGTATCGGTGTTTGTAACCACGTCTACTATGTCGGTAAAAGTAACGGAGTCACCTACGACAACGGTAATATCTTCTTTGATAGAGTTAAAACCTGTTAAGGGCGAGTAAACTCTGGCCTCACCGGTAATATTTGCTAATTCGTCAAAGTTTATCTCACAGCTTAGAGCTCCGCCGGGTTGTTCAACTATTTCAAATGAAACCTCTCCTACGACGCCGAGCTCTTCAAATAAGGCCTCGATTATTCCTTTAAATACAAGGAAATCCAAGCCCCGAACTGCCAGCCCCAGCATAAAAGGCGGGTTCGGTAAATCTCCTTTTTTAGAAAGAAAAACCGGAGCAAGTTCAAAAATTTTAACGGTTTCCGAATAACCTCTGTTCTTGTGCAAAATCTCCAAAAGCTT
>Ga0075581_124_pt1 | contig 12675 bp, 11 predicted proteins | sample RifGroB1_FD_68342 | JGI IMG/M metagenome (GOLD analysis project Ga0075581, IMG submission 68342) | candidate division WWE3 bacterium GW2011_GWB1_42_41
ATAAATAAGTACTCGCATCAGAGGTGAGTGGCGGTCCTAATGGACGAAAAGTTGATAATATAGTCAGCCTTTCGTCCATTTTTTTTGTCTACTAATCTTCCGGAGCTTAAAGATTACGCGCCGGCTTATAGAATCTTTAGTAATCAAACCGCGTCACAATCCCGAGTCTTCCTGAATTTTTTCCAAAATAAACCGGGCTTTCTCGTGATTGGGGTTTAACTCCAAAGCTTTTTTTAGGTAAAAAACCGCCCCCTGCAAATTATTTCTGTTAACTTCAATTTCCGACATATTAAAATATGACTGCCACATACCGGGGTGTGTTTTGATGTTTTCTAAAAAATGCTTTTCTGCTTTATCCGGCATACCCAGTCTAAGGTAACTCAGCCCCAAATTATTGCGTGCCTCGGGATAATCCCCGTTCCTTAAATTTAATGCCACCTCAGCTTCTTTGGCAGAGTTTTCAAAATCTTCATTTTCAATATAATAATCGGCTAAAACTTTGTGAGCTCGGGGGCTGCTCGGAACTACGCTTATTGTAGACAACCAAAGTTTTTCCGGAGTGGACCAATCGACGTTTCTTGTCACTACTCTAATTGAGTAAAATACCAAAAGCACGGCGGTGATAATAAGTGTTAGATATTTGATTCCGGTTTTTTTCTCCACCATCACAATAATTACTGCCATCAACATACAAAACCCGACGGTAGCGAGATACAAGTACCTTTCGGCAAAATAGCTTGAGATAAGAACCGGACTGAAAGTCAGGGAAAGCGCGACCGGCACAAATAGCAACAATCCTGAAATTTCAGGCTTTCTTTTTCTTAAGTAGAGAACCAACAAGAAAAAACATAATGTAAAAACCCACATTAGAAATAAATTGGCGTCCGTTAACACATCTCCTTCATGAAAGATCGAAAGGTTTTTAGGAAAAATAAGCAGTTTAAAATTTGAGTAAAGCGTGTAAGGAAACCTGTAAAAGTAAGGCATTGCGGCGTCAATGTTTGCCTCCGTGGAACCTGCTAGATACGAAACCCTGTTATTATATTGCCCTTGTTTATAAAAAAAATTTAAAAATGTTAAAGGAATAAAAACTGCGATGTTCTTTAATGAACTGTTAAAACTTTTCTTTTCTAAAATGAACCTGTCAATAATAAACACCAAAGGCACAAAAGATATTACAAAGTTACTCCTTATCATAAATATCCCAAAAACACATGACCACGCCGCACCCAACATATAAATCTTTCTGTGAGAGTTTTTATACAGGTAATAAAAAACTGCCATTGTAAGAAAGCCGGTTGTCTCCAGAGAATAGTTCGATGCCGATATCCATGAAACAGCTTCTGTATTAACCGGAAATGATGCAAATAGGAAAGATGCAACCGTACCGATTTTTTTTCCGAACAACAGTGTTCCCAAAACAAAAACCAAAAAGGAGTTTATTAAATGATAGAAAATGGAAACTATATGAAGAGGTACCGGACTTAAACCAAAAAACCTAAACGACAGAGCGTATACAATAGACTGAATTCTCATGGAACGGAAAGCTCCGGCCAAATCCCTTACGTCCGGATTATCACGAAAGCCTAAAATGTCGTCAGCTACAAACTGTCCTCTCAGAGAATTAAAATACAGCGCTGACACCAAAACGAAAAGTCCAAATATTATCAACCTGCTACCCTTGAGAATTGAAATAATTTCCGATACCGATTTAATTTTATTTTTTTCGTTTTCCGCCCAAACAGTTTCAATTACTCTACCCACATCTTTTCCGGATTTTTTAATATAAGACAAAACCTCTTCCCGCGAAAGCCCTGTCTTTTTTGAGATTTCCTCTAAAGGAGTATTTTTGTATGCCGATTTTAGAAATTTTTTCTGACTTTTTGTAATTTTTGACATAGCTACACTAAAAAACTGACCAAGACTTTTACTTAATCTACATTATTTTATTGGAAATTCACATTCCTTCCAACTGAGCAACCGGCGAAAAACTTGCCCCAAAATGCTATAGTATTACCCAACTACCCCGGGCTACCAATAATGTAGCCAAAATCAGCACTTTCACAACCTAAAAGGAGAGGAGGAAACGTGGCTAAACAAGGCGTTCTTACCCTAAGCATGAGTAAAGCGGGCTCTTATATTAACTGTCCGAAATATTACTTTCTCCATTATGTAATGCAGTGTGAGAGAAAAACCGATTACCCTCGGCTTATGGGTTCCACCGTACATCAATTCGTTCGGACAATGTACAGCTCTAAGAAGAATCCCCTGTACTATTCCACGCTGAAAAAAGCACAGGGAGCCTGGTTTTATAAGTGGAACGGGGCGTTGGAACAGAACAGGCTGATATTGCGGGAACAGTCAAAAAAGAGGGATGATGAGTTCGGAGTTTCCGGTTTGATGTGTGTTACACACTACTGGAATGAAAACATTGATAAACCCCGGCCCCTGGAAGTAGAAAAAAGATATAAGGTCAGAATGTTTCCGAAAGTCTGGTTTGTCGGAATTTTTGATCAAATCAGAGCCATCTCGATCGAGTCAATTGCCAAAATCAGACCGGAACTAATCATTAACGGGAAACTAATAGACGGTTATGATCCGGTTGTTCTCGTTGACCTAAAGACAGGTAGAGAATCGTACAACCCGCGGTATTTTCGCCCTGATATAACAAACGAGGAACTTGCAGCATTCCAATTTGATCTTCACGAGAACCTTCAAATAACAACGTATTACTGGCTGTACTACCAGGTGTATGGAAAACTTCCCGTCGCGTTTTACTGGTATCACTTACGCGATGGGAAAGCATTCAAAACATACCGCAACGTGAAAGACTTTCAAGAGTTCCTATATACAATGCGCCATGTGGCTGACGGAATAAAGAATGAGGCCTTTCCGATGCGCATCGAGAAACGTTGCAAATACTGCGACTACAACAAACAGTGCGCAGAACTAAGGCCGGACCGCCCCCTTATGGCTACCGAACCATCGGACGGAATAGATTTTAACGACGGAATGACAGTGTGGCCACAGGTTATATCCACCGGAGCAAAACAACTTAGATTGAAATTCCCGTCTACGACGAAAGAAGAGTAGTAGCAAGCACCGTTGATTTGGTTTATCCAATCTCCGGTGCTTTTTTTACGATGGGGGTAGTTGCTATACTAAAAATATCAGAGATTTAAGCTAGGAGGTGATCTTCGATGAAAGGTTTTTTAGATTTTATTAGAGAACAAGGTGTCGTAGGTTTGGCGGTCGGATTTATTTTGGGCGGTGCGGTGTCAAAACTAGTTGCATCTTTAGTGGGGGACATCATCAGCCCTTTGTTAGCCTCGGGGTTAAAAAACATCGAGAACCTGCAGGGCGCTTACCTTCAAGTCGGTACAGCAAAAATAATGTGGGGAAGTTTTGTGAATGTTTTCATAGATTTCGTCGTGATAGCCCTCGTGGTTTATTTCGGTGTAAAACTATTGAAACTCGATAGGCTGGATAAAAAGAAAGCTTGAGCTTTTAACAAAAATTAAGGCACCTGATGGTAAAACGCCGAGGGTGCTTTTTGTTATCCGTTAGACGCTGCCCAGAATTCAAGAGCCACAAAACATACGTAAATCATAACCAGAACTATCCCCTCTTTCCTTGAAATTGTATTTTTTGATCTCGCGAAAAAGTAAAAACAAACTAACGCAATTAGGATAAACACCAAGCTTTGTAAAAAATTATTGGTAAGCGTAACCGTACCTCCGTTCAAAAAAACTAAACCCCCGAATATTAAGGTGTTCGCAGATGCCGAACCTATGTAATCCCCAAAAGCAACGTCTTTTTTATTTTGTTTGATGCCTCTTAGTGCAAGAAAAAATTCAGGCAAATTTGTTCCGAGCGACAGTATCACTATACTCAGTAAAAACAAAATTTTCAACACATTCAGAACGTGTGTCTTTCCGTCCAATTTCAATGAGGTTTGAATAGTTTCAATTTTTTCTATAAGATTTTGTTTTCTTTGAACGATATAAAGTGTGGAAATGTACAGAAGAATCATTAGAATCGCCTCGAAAACACCTACCCTTTTGTCAGCTACTAACAAAGATGGGGCGACACACACTATCATCGCTGCCAACAACCCTTTGCTATCCATACGGTGACTAAGATTTATTCCGTTGCCGAATATCGCCAGTACGGGAACTATTAACAAGAAAATAACAACTATTCCCCCCTATTCCCCCAAGAAGGTTGCCCACAAAAATCTGGGGGTCGTGCTCCACAACGGAAGTTACTCCCACCGCTAATTCCGGAATGGAGGTTAAAAGACCGAGTATAAAAAAGGATAGAGCAAAAGTTGAGATCTTCAATATTTTTGAAGCTTTTTCAACTGCTGAAATAATCAACCCCGATCCGAACCAAAGGACAATAAACATTAAAAAATACACCAACGCTCGGAGCAGGATTTCCATTAATTAATTATCCAGTATTAATTTTTTAATTCAACTTCGGCGGGGAAAAAGCTTTTAAAAAACGAGCAGTCTTAACAAGTGACCTCCGTAAGCAAACATCAGGGCACCTATGAAGTTGGCGACTAGCGCTGTCCACGTGTATTTCCAAAGCGAAATTTTATACATTCCTCCAAGCACGCTTACAATTTTTCCACCGTATCCAGGCAGAAATCTTCCGAAGATTAAAAACATAACGGAGTTAACGGGAAACTTTTTCTTGATTATCGGAATCGTGAATGTCTTACCTTTTGTCCCTGTAGCGTCCCTGACTTTTAAGCCTAGGAAATATTCCACCAATGCCGCGACCGTGTTCCCGACAGTAGCAATAATAGTTCCTCCAAGAATCCCGAACACCATGCCGTTCACGATTGTAAGTGAATCTGTAGGTACCGGTGTAACACTAAAAAGACCGTATAGACCTACACTTATCAGAGGCCCTAAGATCCCGGATGATTTAAGAAGCTCTTCCAAATTACTGAAATATTTCAAAGCCAGAACTACGATAGCGCCGGAAATGAGGGCACCGACAATAGTCCACCGCGCAGTCTTTTTTTCATTATCCATATGAAAAATTATACTTCATTTTTTGTCCGTAGAAGAACAGGAAGATAATTTTGATATACTCAGCATAGACCCGGCAACGTATGAAACATAAAGCAGCCCCGATCATAATAATTACTCTTATCTCCGCTCTTGGAATATTTCTGCGTTTGTGGCATATAGAATTCGGCCTTCCCCACAGTTTTTACGCCGACGAACCCGAGATAGCAGAACTTGCCATAAAATATACGTACGAAATTAAATCAATCGTCTCCGGGGGAGATTATTACAAACTGATTCCCATATCTTATGTTTACGGAGCTTTTCCCTCTTACCTTTTTACTATTTTTACGATGGGATTCAGCAAAATATCGAATGTTTTTGGGGTCCCGGCAACCAAGTACGACTTGTATGTGGCAATGAGAGTTTTCAATGCCCTATTAAGTTTTCTGATCGTACCGGTTATAACATTTATCTTTTACAAAAAAACAAGACGTGCAAAACTCTCAATACTCCTGTATTTTCTACTCGCACTAAACTGGAAACTAATAGTACACGCTCATTACATCAACGCGGATATAATACTAACCCTGCTGATATCATTATCTTTTCTTACAGCACTTCTCTATCTTGAAAAAGAAAAAAATGATACGCTGCTTACGGTTTTAACAGGAATATTTCTAGGGTTAGCCATCGGTACTAAAATCACTTCTCTTATAACGCTACCCCTTTTTGTCTGGGTCTTTTATAAGAGGGGGCAATTTAGGAACGTAGTAGCTTTGCTATTTATAACTTTTGGAGCATTCATATTGTCCAACCCGTTCTCTCTTATTTTCGTTCAGGATTTTGTTTACAGAGTTTATGAAATGGTGTTTAAAGAAGGCGGTCTTGTCTTCGATTCCGTAGACTATGGTTATTTTAAATACATTTACGCTCTCGGTTTTATCGTTACTCCTGCCGTTTTGTTTTTGTCGGTAATCGGGATATTTTCCAAGAGAAAAGAAAAATTTGACCTGTTCCTGATACTTAATATTCTTTTCTACCTGGTTTTCTTCTCCGTACAATCCAGAAGAATAGACAGGTGGCTTCTTCCGATTTTGCCGGTGGTTCTTTATTTTTCAGCTCGGGGTATAGAAAAACTCAGAAGTAAAATTAACGACAAACTGTCCTACTTAATAGTTTTTACTACTTTGGGATTTTATTTATATTTCCCTGCACTTTTATTAACTCAGTTTCAAAGGTGGACACCCAAGTCCGAAGCCTATTTATGGGCGCAGGAAAACACTCCCCCACTTACAACAAAACTTGTCTACACTGAGGAAGGATTGGACCCGATGAACAAGTTGCCGGGAGCAAAAGTTTATCAATACGAGGTTTACTCTTCAAAAAACGCCGAACTTTTTTACCCCAAAAATCCGGCTTATTACGATTATGTGATTGTCTCCTCAAGGCCGATGGAAAATTACAAAAAACCGGAGGTCGGCGGAGCTTACCCCGAATATTACAAAAGGTGGGATAAATTTTCCAATACTTTGGTTTCTAAGGAAAAGTTTGAGCTTGCGAAAGACTTCACTTTATCAAAACCGAGCTTGATACCGCTATCGGACGTGTTTATATACAGAAATTTAGATAAGAAACCATTACCCGTTTCGCGTGTGATTCCCTTTTTAAACTAAAGGTAATCCCTTAGACGTTTACTTCTCGAAGGATGTCTTAGTTTTCTCAACGCTTTGGCTTCTATTTGTCGGATTCTTTCGCGGGTAACACCGAACTCCTTGCCTACTTCCTCAAGTGTGCGGGTACGCCCGTCCTTTAATCCGAACCTCAGTTCCAAAACTTTTCTTTCTCTCGGATTTAAGGACTGCAAAACTTCGTCGATGTGTCCTTTTAATAATTCCCGGCTGGCCGCCTCAAAAGGAGACAGTGTAGTTTCGTCCTCAATGAATTCTTTTAGTCTGGTATCTTCTTCTTTTCCTACGGGAGTTTCCAGTGAAGTAACATCCTGAGCGATTTTTACAATGTCGTGAGCTTTCTCGGGTTCTATTCCCATAACCTTGGCTACTTCTTCGGGGGTCGGTGTTCTTTCAAATTTTTGCTCGAGTTCGCGCTCGATTTTCTTATACTTGTGGATTGTTTCCACCATGTGAACGGGAACACGGATTGTCTTGGCCTGGTCTGCAATAGCTCTGGTGATGGCTTGTCTTATCCACCATGTTGCGTAGGTTGAGAATTTAAAACCCCTTCGCCAATCAAATTTATCAACCGCCTTCATTAATCCCATGTTTCCTTCCTGAATAAGATCGAGGAACTGAAGCCCTCTGCCCATGTGTTTTTTTGCAATTGAAACAACAAGGCGGGTATTGGCTTTTATTAACATTTCGTGAGCACGGGCTCCCTCTTTATCATTTGTGCCGTGAGAAAATGCTTCTATTTCCTTCACTTCCCTTTCCTTGAGTCCCATTTCTTTAGAAATGTCTTTTGGACTGGGTTTTTTATTGCCCTCGTGCTGCATGTCCTTAATCATTTTTTTGTATCTTATTACCTCGGCTTTTTTTGCTAAATCAACTTCTTCCAGGGAAGTTAAAAGACTGTAGTTGCCAATTTCTCTGAGGTACATCCTTACCGGATCGGAGCTTACCGTCTTATCAAGTTTTATCTGTGAAAGATCGATGTCTTCAAACTTGTGTATTTTCTCGGCTTCTTTTTCGGAGGTCACGTCGAACACATCAACTCCGGCATCGACTAGTTTCTCGTAAAGAAAATCGAGTGTTTCAAGCTCTTCTTCGGCTTGGGGAAACAATTCAAGTATATTGTCCAGTGTGAGAAAACCTTGTTTTTTTCCTTTAGTTACAAGACGGGAAATGACTGCGTCGCTTATCGCACCTTTGCCTTTTTTTTCTTCAGACTCTTTAGATTTTTTTACCATGTTTAAAGTTTAATAATTAGGAAAATTAATACACTACAAAAACAATTTTTTAAGTTTTTCTACTTTTTTTGTTAGTTTTAGAACCAGATCCCAATCTTTTTCCAGTTCCGCAACCTTTATCTTCTCCGTTAAGATCCTAACTGCTCTTTTAGCAGAATCTTTTTTAATACGTTTAAAGACACTATCGATTTCCCTCTCAAGGATTTGAGGGGAGTTAACCTCAATAATACCATCAAAATCCCATAGGTAAAGTTCCGAAATATTGTCATGATAGCCTTCCTCGGCCTTTTTTATGACTTGTTTAATGTTGAAGGATTTTCTGTCTTCTTTTAAGTAGGCAACTAAGGCCTCATAGATATTAACCACTATAGGGTTTATGAAATCCTCAACGTCCATTTTATACCCGTATTCACGCATTATGTCAATATCCGCCTTTAATAAAAGGGCGAGAAAATAACCTTCGGGGTTGTCTCTGGAAAGAAGCGGTAGTTTTTCGTCATCTTCCCCCGCCCCATCGCTGTATCCTCCGAGAGAACCTCCCTTAAACATCGTGCTTACGGTGTCCTCGGACAAACCTAGTTCTGTTGCCAACATTTTCGAGTAGTGATCAACTATAACCGGGTTATTTATCTTCGAGAAAACAGGAACCAAGGTTTCTAAAATAAGCTTTTTACCGAGAGCCGACTCTTTGCTATTAACCTTAAGCGTACTTGAAATATAAAAATCGTAAACATCCACCGCATCCCGAATAGCAATTTTAGCTTTCTCAGGATCTGCTTTTAAAACCTCGTCCAAATCCTTATACGGAGGAGGGATTATGGTCACTTTTATGTTAAAACCCAGCTTTTCGGCGATTTCTACCGCGCGGTAAACAGCGTGCACGCCTGCTGAGTCAGCATCAAAACAGAACGTGAGGTCGTTGGTGTATCTTTGCAAAATTTTGAGCTGAGACTCTGCCAAAGCAGTCCCGGAAGAGGCAACAATGTTCTTTATCCCCTCCTGATACGCACTAATAACATCCATCTGTCCTTCAACAATCACGGCGCCGAGCTTTTTAATGTCTATTTTGGCGTTTACCAAATTAAAAAGGAACGTGCTTTTGTGAAACACCGCAGTTTCAGCAGTATTCATGTATTTCGGTTCACGATCCAATATAGTCCTACCGTTAAAACCAACAACATTCCCGTCTATTCCCTTGAAGGGAAAGACTACCCTTCCGCGGAACTTATCTAAATATCCGGTTCCCGAACTTTTCTCTGAAATCACACCGGCGTCCAGCATTTCATTCTCGTGTATACCTTGTTTCTTAAGAAATTTATGCAAAGAGTCCCAGGTATCGGGCGCGTACCCCATCTGAAAAAAATCTATCGTTTCGGGAGTTAGTTTTCTTTTCTCAGTGAGATACTGAAGCCCTATTTTTCCTTCGGGGTGCTTAGTCAAAACGTAGTGATAATACTTTGCTGTCAGATTATTTATCTGATAAAGCTCTTTTCTTTTAGCCGACTCGGGGTCGTAATCTTTCTTCTCAAGTTTTATTCCTGCTTTAACGGCTAACTGCTCGAGGGCCGCTGAAAACTCAATCCCTTCTATCTTTTCGACGAATTTAAATATGTCTCCCGCCTCACCGCAACCGAAACACTTATAAATCTGAAGCTCGGGAGAGACCATAAAAGAAGGGGTATTTTCTGAATGAAAGGGACAAATACCCTTATAGTTACGTCCTGCCTTTTTCAAGCTAACGTAAGAACCTACAAGATCTACAATGTCTATCTTTTGCTTAATCTCGTTAATCGTGTCCATTGTTCTTTGTATAGCATACCTCGGTTTAAATCACAAACAAAACCCAAATAGGCGGTAGATGCCTCATAAGAACGCTCTTTGGATCTTACGATTGCAGTCCTATAGTACTTTACTAAAATGCTATGGGGTGTTATAATTCCAGAATCCTTTAACTGGGACGCACCTTGAAATTATAAATCCAACAAGGAGATGAAATGAATAAGTTTTCGGTAGTTATAGTGCTAGTCGTGGTTTTTGCAGTGCTTGGCGCTGCCGCTTCGCCTGTGCAAGCGCAGGTGAGCGAAACGATGGTTATTTTCATTAAAGAGGCCTCGCTGGGGGAACACTCGTGTAGCTCGAGCGAATGGCACATTATCATCAACCAGGTTGAGAACGAAACCCTGGCACCAACCAGTGTCGACATATTCTGGAAAAACGGAACAACCGAAACCGTACCTTTATCTAAGTTTACCGGAGGTGCGGCCCATTATTACACGAACTCCAATCTGGACAGCCAGATTGTCAGTGCCTCCGCAGTAATTTATAGCGATTGGAGCGGACAGTTCGTGCTATCTCACGGTCCTTGCAATACGAATACGCCGACATTAACTACCACGGTAACTGTCACGGAAACGGTCACTCAAACTCCGACAGCTACCATCACGGTAACTGAGACATCTACCAACACCCCAACTGTTACGGAAACTCCTACGGAGACCGGAACACCTATCAACACTCCGACCGAGACTGTGACTCAAACGGAAACTCCGATAGAGACAATCACGCAGACTCCTACCGGAACACCTACTGAGACAGACACTCCGACGGCTACCATCACGGTAACCAACACTTCGTCCAATCCCACACCCATAGAACCTTCTTTGGGTGGCGGAAAACCGGAATCAAAGCAAGCGACCTTCTTTTGGCCAGCTATTCTCGGCCTTATAGCGATCGCGTCGTTCGTAGTGTTCAAAAAGCACTAAAACCTACCGGGGAGGCGCTGAGATAAAAACAATTTTCTTAGCGTCTCCCACATCCTTTTTAAGGAGGTTCCGATGAAAAGATTGGAACTGTTCGCGGCACTGCTTTTCTTGTTGTTAACGGTTTCGTGTAATCATCCCGTTAACACAGCCAGACCAACCGTTGTTCCCACAACCGAAACGCCTGAAGCACCCGTGGCTACACCCACTGCTCAGGAAACTGTTACGGAACAACCCACTCCGACGGCAACTCCAGCACCGGAGGTAAATCCTTACATCTTCGACGCGGGCGACCAAGATCTGGACATTTCTACAGGCTCTTTTTCCCTACGTTTCGAAGAAGGGGTCCTTGGTGAAATTGAAATCTCTGCCGGTCTAATCAGTCCTATAAATACAGGGGATTACAAAACTACCTCTGAAGGACTAACGTTAGGAACCGGAATTGGTGTTTCCAGAGCTGACAACTATGGAAATATCCTGCTGGGGTTTCACTCCGGGTACTACAGGAACAATCCGCTTCAAGCAGAACCTCTCCGATATTACTTCGAACATTGGGGAGCTTCGGACAAAGCGGTGGAAGAGAAACTTACACAGTCTTTGGGAAGTACGGGAAAAATCCAAATAGGAGATTCCGAGGTGAAAGTTACTGTAGCGGCAGCTATTCGAGTCGATAACACCGCGGCAGGAGAAATTCAACTATACCCTGAAAAGATGCTGGATATAGTAACCGATGAAAAATATTCCGTCATCGGAGATAGGACTCCCTTTAATAACGCAAAAAATAGTGAACACAATATTATGCTCAATTTTTGCGGCTGGGGTCCTGATAACAACTACTCGTATTACAGATACGTCATTTTGCTAGACGTACTTGAAATACCCCAAACGCCTTAATGCGTACCAATTTGGTATGTTTTAGGGCGTTTTTTTGTGCTCGTTTTGGATAATTAGGAAGATTTATGGCGGAGGGAGAGGGGTTCGGTCACCGGTAATTCTCTGCTGAGAATTCCGTCGACCCCGGCTCGGCACCGTCGTGCCTGCGCCTTTCGAACCACTTACTTCAGCAATGTTTCGTCAGTCTTACCTGCCGGCAAGCCTGCCGAAAGCATGGCGGAGGGAGAGGGGTTCGAACCCTCGTGCCGCTTTCGCGACGCGTCGCTTTCCAGGCGAGCCGATTAGACCACTCTCGCATCCCTCCAAAGCCTCAAACAGCCTTGATTTTAACACAAACTCGAACCGCCCTACCGTATAAGCCCTGTCCTATAAATACTTATCAAGTTTTTTGTTACGCAGCTCGTCCTGAATATCCTTAATTTTGTCGGTTTTATCTTTGGGCACGATTAACAAAGTATCTTCGGTATCTACCACCACCATGTCTTTCAACCCGAACACCGCAATTAGTTTATCCGGGTTATCGCTTTTGATTAGAGAGCTTTTTGAATCCAACGCGATTACATTTCCTTCTTTATAAACCTGATCTTTACGGGCAACGTATTCGTACAGTGAGTTCCACGTTCCGATATCTACCCAGTTATAGTTTAACTGCAATATCAGCGCGTCTTTAAACAGGTGCCTCGTCACAATTTCGGTTGCCCCCGCTTCCATGCCCTGATAGATTGCTACAACTCCATCTAAACTGTTTGTGTCGCTTATAATTTTTCTAATCTGCATTAAAGCCGTGTACCAATCGGGTTTGTATCTTTCATAAGCCTCGAGTAGCATCTGCGGATACCAGCAATTATGATTACTGTGTTTCACAACGTTAAAATTTTCAATTAGTTCTTTGGTTTCGGCATAATTTGAGCGGCGGTCTACAAATTCTTTTGCCTCAAAAACATCGACATTTCCATATGAGTGAATTTTCCTACCCAGCTTCAGGTAATCTACCCCAAGGTCGGGGTATGTTACGGCAATTCCACCGGAAATAAACTTTTTATGCTCTTTCACAAGCTTTTCAGCAGTTTCT
>Ga0075581_123_pt1 | contig 10926 bp, 9 predicted proteins | sample RifGroB1_FD_68342 | JGI IMG/M metagenome (GOLD analysis project Ga0075581, IMG submission 68342) | candidate division WWE3 bacterium GW2011_GWB1_42_41
ATAGTGCCGGTACAATCCGACCTTAAAGGTACGGAATTTAAAAAATTTGTCGGAATCAAGTCCGTAAGCTATGATGAGGTCTTGGACCTTCATCTGGCCTTAAAAAAAGAACGTATATGGAACTTATTGCAGAAAAAAGAGAAAAACTTGGTAAAGCCTCGAAAAGCCTAAAGAAAACGGGCTTTATGCCCGCTGTTATATTCGGAAAAGGCTTAGAATCCCAATCTATAACAGTACCTCAGGTAGAGGTTGAAAAGGCCTACAACGCGGGCGGAGAAACTACCCTTATAGACATAAAAATAGGCAAGGAAACTGAAAAAGTGCTTTTTAAAGAAGTGCAGGAAGATCCCCTTACCGGAAAAATAATCCACGTCGGCTTTTACAAACCCAACCTTAAGGAAAAGACCGAAGCTCAGGTGCCGGTCGAAGTAATAGGCGAGGAAAACAACGAATTCTTAAAGACCGGAGGCGCTATAGTCTTAATACTCACTAACGAAATAGCCGTGGAAGCTTTACCTATGGACCTTCCCCACGCATTTATAGTCGATGTGTCTAATATGCAGATCGGCGATGTGGTCACGGCAGGACAGCTTAGCTACGATACCTCCAAAGTGAGCCTGGTCGACCTTGAAGCCGGAGATATGGTAATTAAGCTGGATAAGATCGAGGAACAGGTAGAAGAAGAGATCGCCGTAACTGAAGAGGAAGCTCTTGAGAAGATAGAAGCCACTGAAGAGAAAGAACCTGAAGAAGGCGAAGGGGGCGAAGAAGGTAAGGAAAAGAAAGAAAAGAAGGAAGAAAAGTAAATTCCCCTGACAAGTTTCCCCGACAGTTAACCGCTTAAGTTACGCTATTAAACTCCCGGCCACTCTGATTTTGCCAGTATAGGTTGTTTCACCAAACCTTTTTCCAAAAATTCCCCCCAAATTGTTTCCGTTACAAAAGGCATAAATGGGTGTAACACCTTTAAGCAATTTATAAGAAGATAAGAAAGATTCTTCAGCCCCGTTATCCTCAACGCGGGATCTTCCCTTAACTTAACATCTTCAATATAGGTAGAGGCCAGCTTGTCCCACATATAGTGATAGATGGCATCCCCGGCATCTGAAAATCTGTACTTGCCCAGTGATTTATCCACGGTATTCACCAGTTCTTTAAAATCGTCGTACATTTCCAGATCCGTCGAACCTTTGGCTAAGTCGCTGTGCTTAAAACTTTTTAAATCTTCTGCTGTCAGATTTTCCTGCTCCGTCAGCATAAATAAGAATCTGACCATGTTCCAAATTTTGTTCGAGAAGTTTCTGTAAGACAAAACCTTGTCTTTTGGGAATGCAAAATCTTTTCCGTTGGCGGTCCCGCTTATTAATCCCATCCTCAAAGCGTCGGTACCGAACTCACTCTGGTACTCTTCGGGGTTAATAACGTTTCCCAAACTCTTGCTCATTTTCTTGCCGTCCAAGGCCATTACCCTGCCGTGAAGGTAAACATCTTTAAAGGGCGGTTTGCCTGTAAGGTATATTCCGAACATTATCATTCGGGACACCCATCTTGTGATTATCTCCCAGCCTGTTTCCAGAACATCCGTTGGGTAGAAATGTTTAAAATCGTCCGAGTCAGGATACCCTAACGTGATCAAAGGCCACTGCCCGCTGGAAAACCACGTATCAAATGTGTCGGTTTCGGGTAAAAATCTTTCCCCCGGAGAATCTTTTTGAATGACATACTTTGCACTATTAGGGGCAAATAGAGACTGCAGCCCTGAAGAAATCTCGCCTATTTTGTGTTCCTGCAAAAGTTCTGCAACTTTCCCCGAGATAGCCTTACCGTCTTTAATAAAAGTCACGAATAAATCGGGGTTCTCATCAACGCTATACCACGCCGGAACTCTTATCCCCCAAACTATCTGACGGGAAATCGCCCAATCCCTCATATTCTCCATCCATCTCGTGTAAGTTATTTCCTGCCACTTAGGATAGATTTTTACACCGCCGTTTTTTACAGCATCCAAACCGGCCTTCTTCAAACTTTCCACTTTTATAAACCAATTAGGCATCACCAGCTGCTCAATGTAATCCTCAGTTCTGTAATCAACCGGTACAGGGTGCACGTAAGAGGTATCGATTTTTTCCATCGCCCCCATCTCCTGAAGATCTTCAACGATTTTGGCTCTGGCATCTAAAACTTTCATTCCCGCATATTTTCCCGCCAACGCCGTCATTTTTCCGTCAATCCCGATTACCTGTTTTACTTCCAGCTTATGTCGCAATCCTATCTCATAGTCATTTTTATCGTGGGCGGGGGTAACTTTTAAAACTCCTGTTCCAAAAGAAGGGTCAACATAGGAATCACCTATTACAGGTAAGCTGTTTTTTCCCGTAACATCCTCAAAAACAATTTCTTTCCCGATGTAATCTCTGTAACGGGGATCTTCCGGGTTAACCGCCAACGCCGTGTCCCCAAGCTTGGTTTCCGGTCTTACCGTAGCCACTGTTAAAGGACCGTATTTAATATAATAAAGGGGGTCGGTTCTTTCTTTCATCACGATTTCGGCGTCCGAAAAAGTAGTGCCGTACTTAAAAGAGTAATTAACAACGTAGTCGGAACGGTAGATGAGGCCGTCTTTAACCATTTTTTCAAATGTGCTCACGACGGTGTTAATGGATTTTTCTTCGAGAGTAAAAGTGTAGCGGGACCAATCAACGCTCGCCCCCATATTTTTAATTTGCTCTTCGATTAAAGATTTGTTATTCAAAACAAATCCCATCATCATTTTGTAAAAAGTGTCGTGGTCGTAATCAAAGCGCGATTTTCCTTCTTTTTTGAGCTCCCTCTCGTAAGTGGTCTGAGATTCAAAACCTGCGTGATCCGTACCGGGGACCCATAGAGCCTCGTAACCCCGCATCCTTTTCCAGCGTATTAATAGATCCTCAATAGCTATCATCAGCGCGTTTCCGACGTGCATCTTTCCTGATGCGTTCGGAGGAGGAAGTATTATTGTGTAGGGTTTTTTACCTGAAGTTGAGTCCGCTTTAAAGGCCAATGCGTCTTCCCATTTTTTAAGGACTTCGGGCTCTTTTATTTTATGTTCGTACCTTTTATCCATAGTTTATTGCCTGAGATTATCACAAAAAACGTGCCAGCTCAATCAAAAAATGGTATATAATAAGTCAATGCGTTACAGCCAGACAATCGGAAAAACTTTAAAAGAAGCTCCAAAAGATGAAACAAGTAAAAACGCCCAGCTTTTAACCAGAGCCGGATACATCAGTAAAGAGATGGCCGGGGTCTATGTTTTTCTTCCTTTAGGATTAAAAACACTGAACAAAATTGTTGAGATTATCAGAGAAGAAATTGTGGCTGTCGGTGGTCAGGAACTCCAAATGACCGCTTTGCAAAACCCCGACTCCTGGAAGAAATCCGGAAGATGGGGCGATGATGTTGTGGATATTTGGTTTAAGACAAAGCTTAAGAACGACACCGAGATAGGACTGGGCACTACTCACGAAGAACCGTTGGCAGCTTTAATGTCCCGCCAAATAAATTCTTACAAAGATCTTCCATCCTACCCTTTTCAAATCCAAACTAAATTCCGAAATGAAGTCAGAGCAAAAAACGGACTTTTAAGAACCCGCGAATTCTTAATGAAGGACCTTTATTCTTTTAACAAAGACGAAGAAGAGCTCGATGTCTTTTACGGGAAAGTCACCGAAGCATATTTCAAAATATTTTCCCGCGCGGGAATCGGAGAACAAACCTATCTTACCTTTGCCAGCGGAGGAACCTTCAGCAAGTACAGCCATGAATTTCAAACGGTATGCGAATCGGGGGAAGACACAATTTATATAGACCGCAAGAAAAAAATAGGGATTAACAAAGAGGTTCTGACCGGCGAAGTTTTAGCGGACCTGGGCGTTAATAAAGAAGACCTTGAAGAAGTCAGAGCGATTGAGGTCGGTAATATTTTCAAGCAAAAAACCAGATTTTCCGAACCTCTCGGACTTTTCTTTACCGATGAGGAAGGGAAGAGAAAGCCGGTCATAATGGGCGCTTATGGAATTGGCCCCGCAAGACTTATGGCGACTGTTGTAGAACTGTTCGGAGACGATAAAGGAATTGTCTGGCCTGAAAGCATTTCACCCGCAAAACTGCACCTTGTGGGCTTAAATCTCGAAGATGAGGGGACTGCTGAAATTGCAGAAACCGTTTATAAGACACTAATGCAAAATAAACTTGAAGTTCTTTTCGACGATAGGGAAGATGCTACCGCAGGTACCAAGTTCTCGGACGCCGATCTTATCGGTATCCCCTACAGAGCCGTGGTCTCCCGAAAAAACGGTACAAAAATAGAGCTCAAAAAGAGAACGGAAGAAAAATCCGAGTTGTTAACTTTGGAAGAGTTACTCCAAAAAATTTCTTAACTTAAACAAGCCCCATTATATTCAAAGACGGCTCGGCTTTAATCTCATTTAACGCTTTCGTAACATTATTGAAGTAAGCCGCCGAAGCGATGTAGACGGCATTGTCGGTGCACAATCTTGGTTCCGGAATAAACAAACTCACACCTGCTTTCTCCGTTTCCTTTTTCAAACTCTTACGTAACCGTGAATTAGCAGAGACGCCCCCTCCCACCAACAAGCTTTTTACACCGAAGTTATTTACTGCCTTCATAGTTTTGGCTGTAAGAACATCCACAACCGCCTCTTCAAACTCCCTGGCCGTGCAGGGAACTTCTCTTTCACCTGAATCCAGGTATCTTTTCACCGCTGTTTTTAAACCTGAAAAAGAAAAATCGTAATTATCCTGATCCAGCATGGGGCGGGGAAACAATTTTGCAACCCCCTGCTCTTTACACTCCAGAGCTTTTTTTGAAAGGAGGGCTCCTCCTAAATAACGCGAGATGCCCATCATTCTTGCAACCTTGTCGAAGCACTCGCCCGCTGCGTCGTCCATGGTACCTCCGAGATAAACTAGGTCTCCGTGCCCTTTCATTAAAACAAGGTCTGTATGTCCGCCGCTCACTAACAAACACACTGCAGGAAAAGTAATACCGGAAGGGTTCCCGGTAAAGTTGGCGTAAATGTGCCCCACAAGATGATTAACCGGTATAAGAGGTTTTTTCCAGGCCATTGATAAAGTTTTGGCGGCAGTTACTCCGACCACCAAAGAACCTATCAGTCCCGGTCCTACGGTTACCGCCAAAGCGTCGATTGAGGCAATAGCCTGCTCCTTACCGGAACAGCCGGTCTTTTCGCAATAATCTTCAATTGTCCTTTCCAATACAGGAAATATAAACTCCAATTGTTTTCTTGAAGCAACTTCAGGTACAACTCCGCCTGTTTTTTCGTGAAAATCTTTGGACGAGGCTACTACCGACACCAGCTCTTTTACACCGTCTTCAACAACAGCGCACGCCGTCTCATCACAGGAACTTTCTATAGCCAATATTTTCATGGGGAAAGAATACCTTAAAACTTTTCTTATTTAAACCCCGGCACTACTTGGGAGATATGATTTCAGCCTTCGCTGCCTTTAGAGCACTCTCGCTGGCAATCTTTATATCCAGAGGTGAGGCAAGAACCGTGTTAACAGCTCCCTTTAAAGCGTTGACGTAGACATCATTACCGGCGCGTGAAGCGAACGGCGAGGTCTTAGCATAAGTAGCGGTTTCCAGTATAGGCTTAAGATAGCTTCCGTAAGGACCTGTGGAAACCTGATCTTTTAAAGAAACCAGACTGAAAGGGGCGCCGTAGGTTCGGTATCTCGACGCCGCATTGAAAATCGCCAACTGAGAATCTTCCTGAGCCAGGAAGTTTATAAATTCCCACGCAGCGTCTTTATTCGGGCTGGCCGCGGGAACCGCATACATCCAAAAGCTTGCCCAGGAAACAGGAGTCTCCAAAGTAGCCTGAGGAACCGGAGCAACGCCGACCTGAAGATCGGGGCGGGCTTTTAAAATATCCAGCAAATTCCAGCTGGGTACAAATATCATGGAAACTCTTTCCTGGCCAAAAGCTGCGGATGCTTCGGGAAAGCTATCGTCCCATCCTTTATCTGATTTACTAAAGAGAATGTAGAAAGCCAGCGCATCCCTTGCAGGTTTGCTGTCAATTCCGCCGGGAACTTCAACGCCCGCCTGAGCAAAAAACGTCCCAAGTATATCGGAGAAGAAGTCTATGTTGTTAGCTGTTCCCATAGCAGCTCCTGCTCTTGTTACAACCCCGTTCTCATCTCTTTTAGTTAAGTTAAACGCGAGTCTCCTAAACTCTTCCCACGACGTCGGGGGTGATAGCTGGCCCTCTTCTTCAAAATGCTTTTTGTTGTAAACAAGGGCGATTCCATCGTAATACATGGGGAGCGCGTAAACGTTGCCGTCAAAAACAGCACTGTCTTTTGCAACCGGATAGTATCTTTCTGTAAACTGAGCTTCGTTTATAACTTTCGAAGGTGCGGGAGCAAGAGCACCTTTTAACGAGGGTACCCAGGTGTTGTGGACTAAAAACACATCGGCAACATCGGGCTGGCTTATTCTTCCGACCAAAGTTTCCTTATACTGGGAAGCTTTCATTATTGATCTATCGTCGTATCTGATATCCACGTTGGGGTGCGTCTCTTTGTATTTGGCAACCAGCTCCGTCATTACCTCCGGATTTTCCCACAGCCCCCAAACATTTAAAGTTACGGGGCCTCCCGGTAAAATACCGCCGCTTCCTCCGAATAACTTACCCACTACAGGTAAATCCTGAAGAGTACAAGCTGTAAGTAAAAAGGGGATAGCTAATATTAGGGCAGTTAGTAAGAGCTTATTGCGCATTAAAAGAATTATATATAAATATCAATTTCTTTGTCCATAGGCATACTTCCAGGAGAGACCCAGGATGAGGAAAAACAAAAGTGAGGTTTGGTGCATTGTCCAGAAATAATGGTCAAAACTCATTAATAAAAGCAGTACGGACATGGTCAGGAAAAAGGGCACCGCATCTTTCCGGAATACCCCGGCGTATGCTTCAAAAAATATAAGCAAAAATATTACAAAGGCAAAAACACCCGACTCGGCAAGTATTAAAGCAAATACGTTGTGCACGGGCTGGGTAAATCTAATATCATCGGTAACCTGGAAGTCGTCCACGTACGAAGTAAAATTATTTGCCCCGACACCGAGCAACGGAAACTCCCCCGCAACCCTGTAACTCGCCCCCAGCAAACTATCTCTCCTGTAAAAAGAGGCGCTGTCGTATGAAAAAGGCAAAAACGGAATTAGCAATATGAGCGATGCCCCAAAAAGATACAGATACATTATGTGCTTCTTATCCGGAAGTATTTTGTATAAAACTAACGTTAAAAACAACGCAGCCCATGTAAACAAACTAAACGTGAGAATTAGCGCCAGCATCCCTAAACAAAAAGACACAAGACTTAACCTACTTCGGGGAATCCAAAAAATAGCCAGCACCAGCATAACTGCCAGATATCCTGCCAATACATTAGGGTGCCGGAACAACCCCATCGGCGGAAGAATTGTAGTGCCAAAGAAAAACTCCTTTGTTATTAAAGGGCTGGACATTGAGTAAGGCTGCTCTCCCAAAAAAAGGTAACTATCGAAAACGGATCCTTTCACTAAAAACTGCGTTATAGACAAAACACTGATAAATAAAAATTGGATTGTCAGAATTTTTTGCAGGAGTACGCCGTCCTTTTTAATATCTATCCAAAAATATGCGTATACCGCAACCATCGAATATAAAAAGATTCTAAACAAAAACCAAAGCGACGGAAGAATTCTTGAAGCAAAAAGGGAGGATAAAAAAAGTATTCCCAAAAAAATACTTAATTTTTTAACAGGGCCTTGCAGACTTATCTTTTTTCTTTCAAAAATAACTGCAAGTAAAAGAGCAAGCGCTAAAATGTCCTGAATATATAAAGTGGGAACAAGATAATCCACAAGATTGCCGTAAACATAAGAGCCGGAAAATTCGAAGTGCTTACCGAGATTTACAGGTAAAACTGCGGCCAGGGCAAAGAATAATATTTTTGAGACTTGTATCTTCTTCATTTACCTCAGCTTCTTTGAGGCAGCGTAAGAAGCGGTTATGAAACCATCGTTCAACTTCGGCAGTTCTTGTACATTCAAAGCTTTTGCAATTAGATAATCCGCTAAATGAGGATTTTTTGCAAGTATTGGCCCGTGAAAATAAGTGCCGATGCAATTTCCCAGAATGATACCTTCGGAACCGTCTTCGGAGTTATTGCCGTGGCCGTAAGTAACGCGCGCGAAAGGTTCCGCGCCGGGGTCCAGGTATGTCCTACCCCCGTGATTTTCAAAACCCACAATTCTGTCTTCCAAAAAATTTACATTTTTGAAAACAGGATCGGAAGAAATTTTTCCCGTCAAAGTTGCCCGGACATTACCTATACAACGCGGCTTATTTTTTCCGAAATGAATTGTATGTGCTTTAAAAATACCCAACCCCTTTAACTCCTCTCCGTCAGAAGCTCTGTAATAATCGCCCATTAATTGGTATGAACCACAAACAAAAAGTCCTGTCTTTCCTGAGGTCACGTAGTCCAGGAGAAAAGGCTTTTTTTCTTCCAAAAAATCCCCGTAGATGGATTTTTGAGACGAATCAGGACCTCCCCCCATAAATAACAAATTTATCTCTGACAAACGATTGTGGGAGGTAAGTTTTCCTTTATCGATTAAGAGGACCTCGCATTCAATACTTCTTCCGAAGCATCTTGCCGTTAACACTTCAACATTTCCGTTGTCTCCGTAAAGATTCAGGTCTTCTTTGTACAAATATCCTATTAGAAGTTTGCTCACAGTATTTTCCTTCCTACCAGCATGTTTCTAAAATCCAACAGCAACATTCTTAACGGAACTTTTTCTTTTTATTAAGTTTGTGATGGACTGCACTGAAGCCGACACGTTTTCTTCGGGAATAAACACCTCTGCATAATCAAGCCTGACAGCCATATCGTAAACGCGACCGCCGGAGACATAAATTTCCTTGTCTTTACATGCGGAAAAAATGACGGAAGGGTCCACATCATATATCCAGGAAACATCACGTCCGTCCGGAATGTTATCGTTCAAAATAAAAAGTAACGCGTCGAATTCGCTCTTTCTTTTTTCAAAAACTTTCAAGTTGGTTGTAAGACTCGCAGGATTTTTAGCTAAAAACAAATGAAAGTTAACACCGCCCGAATTGATAATTTCTCCTCTGCCGTAAGCCGCCTGAAAATCCGACAGAGCTAAAACTATGCTGCTTTTATGTTCTTAATGTGAAACTTCGACGTCAGGTCTGCCTGCAATAATTTTTCAGAAATACTTTCTACATCCAGTATCTCCGCACCTGCAGGAAAAAACATGTTTCTAAAGTAATCAAAAGATTTATCCAAAACCACAAAGCTTACATTACTTTCTTTTAAGGATTCCTCCCATCTGGAAAGAATAAGATCGGTCTCCCCATAGCGGTCCAGCTGATCCCGCGAAAGGTTCAGAAGCACCACTCCTTTGACACGCATTTGATTTAAAACCGAAGGAAGTGAAAACTCATCGACCTCCAAAACTGCATAATCGGCTCGGCGTTTGCTAAAAATCGGCGTTCCCTGTAGCAGTGCCGACACTAAACCGTTGGTTAAGTTTGCTCCGGAGGAATTAGTAATAACTAAGAAGCCCCTTCTCTGTAAAACGTGGTGAAGCATTTTGGTTGTGGTTGTTTTTCCGTTAGTCCCTGAGATCAGCAAGGTTCCTAGAGACGGAGCTATTCCGGGGTCAGATAAAATACCGGGATAAATTTTCAGAGCAAGGTGCCCCGGCCAAGTTCCTCCGGAACCCAAGCCAAATAGTTTAATAAAAAATCTAAGAAATCTTGTAATTAGTAAAGTTAAAATTAACATTTATTATCCCCATTATATTTCATTAAGTTTTATATATACATATTCACATTCGGCGTAGTGTTAACAAATAGTGTGAGTGCTTCCTGTGTATAGCTGTCGAGGCTTTAGATACCTGATTAAATGGGGTCCCGTTCCGTCATTTATCGGTGTGTGGCCTTTTAGTTTTGTTGAAAAGTAACACATCTTTGGGGATAGCTTTGTGCACAAGTTCAGGTACTTATCCACATATCCCGTAGTGTTTTACTATTTTATGCACATTACTCAGCTAAGGTTAGCTTCACGTTTACGATGTCCTGATGTATCTTTCCCGCCTTCGAAACATGCTCCTCGATGGTTCTCACTCCGTGCATTATTGTGGTGTGATCCCGGCCTCCAAGAAAGTCACCTATCGTCATGTAAGGGGTGTCAGTCATTTCTTTAATTAAAAACATTGCTACCTGACGTGGAATTACTAGATCTTTTGTTCTCCTCTTTCCTTTAATATCCGGGGCTTTTACGGCATAGTAAGCGCAAACTGCTTTTAAAATGTCATTTACATTGATATTTCTCTTTTGATTATTTCTAATATTTTGACCTAAGGCTGCCGCTGCGGATTCCCTTGTGGGTTCTATTCCTGCTGCCATGGCGCTTGTTATAACCTGCATATAAGCACCTTCCAGCTCCCTGATATTTGTTGTGACGTTTTCTGCGATAAAATTAAGAACCTCGTTTGAAATATTGTGTCCCATTAAATCTCTTTTAGTCCTCAGTATTGCTGACCTGACTTCCATATCCGGTGCTTGTATATCCGCAATTATTCCGCTGCTGAATCTTGATGTGATTCTTTCTTCAAAACTGTTGAAGTCCTTTGGCGGTCGGTCAGACGTTATTACGATTTGTTTTTGTGCCATATACAAAGCATTAAATGTGTGAAAAAACTCTTCCTGTGTCGCCTCTTTTCCTATTACGAACTGGATGTCATCTATGAGGAATACATCGGCTTTTCTGAATTTGTTTCTAAAGTCGTTCGTTGTATATTTACCCAGACTT
>Ga0075581_142_pt1 | contig 10858 bp, 10 predicted proteins | sample RifGroB1_FD_68342 | JGI IMG/M metagenome (GOLD analysis project Ga0075581, IMG submission 68342) | candidate division WWE3 bacterium GW2011_GWB1_42_41
GTGCCTGCTCATAAATTTTTGTGGAGTGAGCACGACGAGGCTCTTGAACATAAACGTCGCTATCACCGTCTGGAGCTAACCAAAAAGCTTAATGACGCGGGTTTTAAAATTGTTTCAAACTCTTACTTTGTTACCGTTATCTCACCCTTAATAATTTTGTATAGAGCGTGGGGTAACATTTTTGGTAAATCCGCGTATCCTAAGACGTCTTATGTGTTATTGCCTAAGATGTTAAATGATTTTTTGGTTACTTTACTAAAAATTGAAACCTGGATTTTACTAAAAACATTTATACCGTTCGGGGTTACCTTAAACGTGGTAGCGCGGAAGAACAAAGTCTAGACCACAAAGGCACATATTGTTTTATACAATATTACTGTAACTCTATTTCTCTGATAATAAATGTAGGGTATCCAATATTTACCGGCCATACAGGAATACTTCTTGGTATAGGAAAAACATTTTTACCGCTATCTTTAATTAACGGGTAATTAGATTTGCCCGGAGGAATTTGTATCGTTTTGTTAATTTCCTCGATCTTTCCGTCAGGAAACTCAAATGTCAAAATTAATGTTTTAGTTTGAGTTACGGTAGATAAATTTTCGAATTCAACACGCCCACTGCGTACACAATAAAAAAACGATACTTGATCGTAAAGACAATTTCCGGATATGTGAAAAAAAACATCCGTAGGATCATAAAATATTTTGTTGGAAGTAGCGTAGGTTTTTAGATTATAGTAGTTGTATTCTTTTTTTGAATCCTGTAATGGGTTTAGGACAAGTTCCTTCTCAATAGACGCAACTTCCGATGAGTCTAATTCTTTTGTCGCAATCAAAAGACCGGTGAACCCCTCACTAACTATCTTCTTAAGAAAATCTTTTGTTTCCAGCTGATCGATGCCGTGTTGCCAAAAGTTTGCCGCCCGCCATTTTTCCGCTCCGGCACTCCACGTCACGGTATCGGTAAGAAGTGCGACGCGCATCAGTTTTTTATCTACACCCTCCGGGTATTGACCGAGGGGAAGCGTGTATATTTTAGCGTTTTCGCCGGCAACGTTTTCGATTTCAGCCGCATATTTTATTAATTGCCTGTATTCTTCCGCCCCGCGCATAAAATTTTGCATCACGCCAAGAGAAACCTGGTCAAAAAGCGCGATAGGAAGAATTGCCCAGGCTGCTAACGAGGCAAATTTCTGTGAATTAATCCGTTCAATTATTAGACCTAAGGCGACGAGTGAGATAAAAGCAATAAAGACACTTATCCTGTTCATGGATCTAAACGTTGGGTTTACGTAAGTAGAAATAATTACGGCGAATCCCCCCACAGTTGCGAACAACACAGCTGCCAGATTAAAAAGTCCCAGTATATCTAGTTTCGTCTCTGATGTTTTTTCTATTTTAAGTAACCCGTGTTTGAAAATTGCCCAAAGTATAAGAAAAATAAACCCAAAAGTAGCTGTTAATCCCAAAGCGGCGTACTGATTTTCATTTGTCACTGCTGATCCGTAGTTCATATAACGTTTTTGTATTTTGTTGAAAATACTTAAGTTGTGATCTTCGAATGGAAGAACAAGCTGAGTAATTTTTAGACCATATGTTTCAGTATCGCTTGCCAACCTGACTGTAGTGTTTAAGTTCATGCCATATTTTTGTGTGTATGCCAATGTAGGGAGGTAGTTTATGAAAAAGAAAAAGGAGGAGAGGGCAAGAAATCCGACTAAACTTATAAGAAGTTTTTTATTCCATTTTTTAAATAAAGCCAGTAGACCACCCAATGTTACAAAAAAGAAAGAAATAAATGTGTAGTAAGCACCGCTCGACGCAATCAGCAGCGCAATCACAACAGTTTCCGGCCATTTTGACGGGTTATTAGATGCAAAACGGTACGCTACATACATTGCTAACGGTACGACAAAATAACCTGCAAGGAACAAGTGGTTCACTCCTCTTAGAAAGTGATAGGGTAAAAACGCGTACACAATAGATAATGGCAGTGCGGTGTGTGTTTTTAACCCCAACCGTTTCATTACAAATAAAGAAACTAGGCTAATCATTGGAAAAGATAGGATGAAAAATGCGTTTACGCTCTCGTACCAATTAAGCCCCAGCATTATGAACAGCTTTATAAGTAAAAGATGCACGGTTTCAGTAAGTGGGAAATCATAGAGCGTTTGCCCTGTCGGAGCACCGAACCTGGGGTTTGTTGCCCACCGGCCTGTTTCTTCAATATTTTTCGCAAAGTTGTAGTGAACAATAGCATCGCCGGTGTAATTTAGCGGTAACGTTGGGTTAATGTTAAATATGCGAAAAACGGCCAACACCAGGATTATGCTAAGTGACGCTGCGAGAAGATATGGCGTAGCTTTACTCATATACTTTTAACTATAATTTATTTTAGGCAAAAAGGAAGTTTGGTGACGGGTGTGGTGGATTGTTTGTCTATTTATTTGGTGGGCGAGAAGGGAGTCGGTAACATGTCTTTCATCTGTAAGTCACTACGTTCCTAACATACGAAAGCACGCTACCCCGCCTCAGTCGCTAACGCTCCTTCCGGCATTCGCCTCCCTACTAGTCAAAAACAAAATCTGCTGGCATTAAGCCAGCATATTTTCTTTGGTGGGCGAGAAGGGAGTCGGTCACCGGTTCGCAACTGCTGTTGCGTCCGTCGACCCCGGCTCGGCACCGCCGTGCCTGCGCCATTCGACTCTTCTACCCTATCAAAAAAAATGTCCGCAAATCCTGCGGACTTTCGGCCATTTTTCTGGTGGGCGAGAAGGGAGTCGAGAAGCGTCTTTTTTTGAAAAAGAAGGCGACACAGACAGATGTCGCCTTTTCGGCAATACGGTTTCAGTTACAGAGTGGGAGAAAGAACTGCCGTTGCAATTCTAATCGCCTCATCCAGGTCCGCGACGACAAATCCTGAGACTTCATCAATCATTGAGTGGTAATGAATATTATCCTTTTCCATGACTACTATAATAGGTTTTCGCCAGGCATCAGCCCATGCAATTTCCATTACGGACCCGATAGATACTTTAGTAGCTCCGAGGAAGTTTACTAAGATCATATCGCATCTCATAACATCGGCACGGTCCCGGCAGACAATTCCTTTTGGGGTGCTCAGGGGATGTTCCTGATAGGAGTCTTTTATAGTTGTTTCATTTGCAAGGTACTTTTTTCCACGTATTGGGGAGACTGCTTTAATGTATTGAGGAAGCTTACTCGATACATATTCTCTCCAGTCGGTACATTCTGCATAAGAAACACCTGTGATTGGACCGGCACAATAGAGCAAGAATTCTTTCATTTTATCTCTCCTTTTTATTAGTAGCTTTGAGCAGTGGGTGTCGGGACAGTTTGTTTAAGACAGATTATTGCCTAAAGTAATCCACAGATTCATAAAACGGATCTATGGTGCCCCCGGAGGGAGTCGAACCCCCAACCTCTTCCTTAGAAGGGAATTGCTCTATCCTTTGAGCTACGAGGGCGTAGCAACATTGTATTTAGAAGTTACCCGGAGCCTACGGTTTACAACTCGCCCGCCGGGCGCTCAAGTGATATCATCATTAGTATGATTCAAAAAATAATAAGCCTTCTCAATCCGTGGGTAATATTTGGTTTTGCCGCGCAGTTTGTGTTTTTCCTGAGGTTTGCTTACCAATGGTATGTGTCCGAAAAAAAGAAGGAAAGCGTTATTCCAATCGGATTTTGGTATCTCAGCCTGGTCGGGACAATTATGATACTCGCCTACTCTATTTATAGAAAAGACATTGTATTTTCAACAGCATCCGTGCTTAACGCAATGATTTATATACGTAATCTTGCTTTAATTTCTGCAAAGAAAAAGAAAGCTAACGATTCCGCAGCAAACACGAGTACTCCTGAAACAGTGTAATTTGGGGATATTTAATGGAGCGGCGGACCGGGTTCGAACCGGCGACCTTCTCCTTGGAAGGGAGACATTCTACCACTGAACTACCGCCGCATAATTACCTGACTATTCTACATTTCAACAAATCTTTTTTCTTCTTTTCGTATTCCTTTTTACTTATTTTTCCGCGGTTTAGCAATTCTCTATATCTGTTTAATCCCTTTTCGTAAATGTTCATCTTCGATTTGTCGAATTCCCCTTCAGGATGCAGTTTGGAGTGGGCATGGTAAAGTTTTTGATCTAATATTTTTTTGGCTTTAACGCCCGTCTTCTTGCCTAAAAATTTCACAATCAGGTCGTCAGTGCCCGTAGTTACAATTTCCAGGTGTGCAAACAGGAGAGAATGATGGAGCGTGGACTGCGCTATTTGATTGTAGGAAATGGTGACTTCTCTTACGATAAACCACTTTCTTTTGCGGTAAGTCAAAAGGTCGTCGTAAATATAAAGCTCGGGCGGCCAAATGGTACGGTTCAACGTCGGGTTACCCCTGAGCTTCAATAGTAGTATTGACATTACTTACATAATCCTAGAAAGTGTCGGAAAAATCAACGTCTCTTTCAAGTTCGGGTATGTAGTCGACATCTGCGGGAGCGGGTATTTTCTTTTTCTTTTTATTTTCGAGAACGGAGAGTACTTCGGGGTCAAGCTCTGCAGCCGGCGCAGTCTCGGGAGATTCGGCGTCCCCCTCTAAAATTATTGGTTCCCCGTCTTTTTTTAATGGATTTTTTTTATTTTTGGGCATACTCTGTTAGGTTTATAAAATATATACTACCTCGGACGAAATATATATACGATGTATAATAAAATAATGCAAGAGTCAACTTACGATTTAATAATAATAGGTGGCGGACCTTCGGGGCTAACCGCAGCGATATATTCTTCACGTGCAATGTTAAAAACACTTGTTGTTGCGGGAAATCCTGCAGGCGGTCAACTTGTGATTACTTCCGATGTCGAAAATTTTCCGGGCTTCCCCGGAGGCATCATGGGGCCCGAACTCATTGAGAATATGCGAAAACAGGCAGAGAGATTCGGAACTTCCTTTAAGGACGCCAATGTTCACTCTATTCAAGGTACTGCCGAAGAGGGCTTTGAACTTAATCTTGATTCAGGTGAGAAAGTAAACGCCAAAACAATAGTTATAGCAACAGGCGCATCCGCAAGATGGATTGGGCTTGAAAGCGAGACCAGGTTAAGGGGAAAAGGTGTTTCTGCGTGCGCGACCTGCGACGGCTTTTTCTTTAAAGACAAAGTTGTTGCTGTTGTCGGTGCCGGAGACGCCGCGATGGAAGAAAGCACGTTCTTAACAAAGTTCGCTTCTAAAGTTTACATATTAGTAAGAAGAAGCGAAGATAAAGTAAAGGCCAGTAAGATAATGTTTCAGCGCGCCAAAGATAATCCCAAAATAGAATTTGTATTTAACACCGAAGTAAAAGAAGTTTTAGGAGAACACAGTGTGGAAGGTCTTAGTGTCATCAATAATGTAACCGGCGAGGAGAGAAAGATGGAAGATGTTAAGGGGCTTTTTGTTGCAATCGGGCACGAACCCAACACATCGTTTTTACAGGGATTTATCGACCTTGATGCAAAGGGATATATTGTCGTGAACTCTAATACTAAGACTTCCAAAGAGGGTGTTTTCGCTGCGGGAGATGTAGCCGATCACCACTACCGACAGGCAATAACCGCATCCGGAGTAGGTTGTATGGCCGCCCTTGACGCCGTTAGATTCCTCGCTGACCGCGGTGTCTCGGTTAAATCAGATGCTTACTAAGTTGGGGGTTTTACTCAAAAAGCTCGGGTTTGAAAAGATTTTTCTTATCATATTGTTACTTCTTAGTTTTTTGGTCCGCGTTTCGGGTTTAGGTTATTCCCATTATTACGGCGACGAAATAAAAACTCTTTATTTGGACAAGACGGTTACGGCATCTAAATTTTTACTGGACCAGCGAAAAGGTCCGGTTCAGTTTATCGCGACCTGGGTAATGGAAAAAATTTTCGGTGGTTACGACGAAGGTTGGTTACGATTGCCTTTTGCATTGGCATCGGTCATCTCCGTTTTTGTTTTATATTTTGTCGTCAAAAAGCTTTTCGGAAAAAATCCTGCATACTATGCGACGGTTATTTATGCTTTTTCGGGATTTAGTGTGGCGTTCGGGCGTACGGCTCAATATCAATCGTTCTTAATGTTGTTCGGATTTTTATCTCTCCTGTTTATTTTATTATCTAAAGAGACAAAAAGAAAAACTTATATTCTCGTGGCGGCTTTGTTTTGGGTTTTTTCAGTTTACAGTCACTACGACGGTGTATTTTTTCTGATTCCTGCAGTTCTTTTTTTTATCCAAAATAAGAAGGATTTTTTGGATTTTCTAAAATATTTTTTATTTCCCGCAATGCTACTTTTATTGCCGTTTTATCTTCCGTATGTAATTAACGGCTATTTGGCTTCCAACACAATAAATTACGTGTCCAGGAGAATGTCGGGAAGCGGATATTTACCGAATAGTTCGGCTTATACAGTTAGTGTTTACAACCCATTTAATATTTTCTTGCTCTTGGTTTTGCCCGGTCTAATGTCATTTTTCACTAAGGGAAACCGTAAAGTTTACATGGTGCAAATTTGGTTTGTAGCAACGCTGGGATTTTACGAGTTAGTAATTAAAAATCCCGGGACTCATATTCAAAATTACCTTCTGCCGTTAATAATATTGAGCGGATATGTAATTTCTAGTTCCGGAAGATATATGCGGCTTGCGGTTTCCGTATTATTACCTTTTTACATCGGAATTTCTTTTTATACTTTTGTTCCGTCTTTAAATACAGGTTACCCGTGGAAGCCGTCAAACATTTTAGGATTGCACTTGGGGAAGATAGAAAAAAAGTTTCAGCTATTTTTGTATGGTTTTCCCTACAACAGAGGCTGGGATCAGATTAAGGCGTATTTTGAAGAGAAAAAGGATGTTAACGGTGTTTACACAAACGACAACGATTCCTACGCCGACTATTACTTAAGAGGTTTCGCGTACACCCGTCCCGGACCTAATTTTTTACCACAATACTACGTTCACATCATAGATAGTCAGGAGATTGATAATCCGAAAGAAGATTTTCTCAGCACAAATGCTGCTTTTTACAATCTCGAAGCAGAGTTTTTCGGTGACGCGGGGTCTGTATCCCAGATCTATAAACTTATAAAGTGATGTTAGCCCAGTCTACGATGTTCCACCAGTTTGTGATGTAATCAGCGCGTCTGTTCTGGTATTTAAGGTAATAGGCGTGTTCCCAGACGTCCAGCGCCAGGAGAGGTTTGTAACCTTCTGAGATGGGAGAAGCCTGATTTTGCGTATTCATGATTTTTACATTGCCTTCTTTGTCTTGTACCAGCCATGTCCAACCGCTACCGAAAAGCCCGAGAGCGCTTTTGGTAAATTCTTCCTTAAACATGTCGAACGAACCGAATGTACCGTTGATTTTTTCTAAAAGCATTCCGTCGGGTCCTGTGCTTTTAGCAGGTCCTATAACACTCCAGAAAAAGTTATGATTAAACACTCCTCCGCCGTTGTTTATTACGGCCGTTCTAATGTTTTCGTCGATAGCCTCGGGTGACATTAAAATATCCTCCAACTCCATATTTTCCAGCGGTGTTCCGGTAATTGCCATTGTAAGTTTATCCAGGTAAGTTTTGTGATGTTTTGTATAGTGAACTTCCATTGTCTGGGTATCAATATAGGGTTCTAAAGCGTCGAACGCGTAATTTAATTTCGGAAGCTCTTTTATCATAAACCGTCCCTTTCAATATATTTACGGATATCTATATAATATCATAAGTTTACTTTTTTGCTAGAATTTAGGTGTAAATGTTTGAGAAGAATATAGCTGTAATAATCAAATACGCAAATTTTATAATGCTGGGAACGATATTTCTTTCGTTTGTTCTGTTACGTTTAATTAATCTTGGATACTCGGAGTACATACCTGATGAAACTACTGTAAACGAATTTTCATACCGCTTCCCTTTTTTCCTTGCCTCTGTTTTGGGGTTGTTCTTTTTTTATAAATTTATTAGAAACTTGGAAGGACAGTTTGTGGCTGTCGTAGCAACGTTATTTTTGGGTTTGAACGGGCTTTTTATAGCTTTCGGGAGGGTCGTTCAGTACCAGAGCCTTAACTTACTTTTTTCATTTGCGGGTCTGTATTTTCTTTCTTTGTTGAAAGAAGAACAGCACAAGATAAGAAATTCTTTACTGGGATCTTTATTTTTGTGTCTCTCTTTTATGTCTCACTGGGATATGGTCTTCATTTTGCCCCCGGCGTTATTTTTAATTTTTAAGTACGTACTGTTCTCCGGCTTGAGGGGTAGACAAAAAAGATCTGTTGTCGGGGCATTACTATTGCCCGTGCTGGTAATTTTTCTTCCCTTTTTTGTTAACTACTCAAGTGTTGCTTTGGCAGATGCAGGTAATATTAGTTATTTTAAAACCAGAGTCGGCTACACAGGCATATCCCTTGAAAGCATAATGTATGACCTTAAAGAGTACGTCGTAAAGGTGGAGTTATATAACCCGTTTGTTTATACGTATGTTTTGGGAGTTCTTGCTTTCGCAGGATTAATAGGATCCAAACGGTCATACCCTTACTTTTATTGGTTTTTACTGTCGCTGGCGGTATTTATTTTTCTTGTTATAAAACCGGGCACCCATGTATACAACATGTTTTATCCATCGGCAGTACTTGCCGCGCTGGGAGCGCACTATTTTTATCAGCTTTTTAAGGGGTTGCTATCCAAGGCTATCATTGTTGCTCTCGCAGTTCTTTTTTCGTTTTTTGCTTATCAGGGGTACCTCTTATTCGCGGATACAAAAGCGGATTATCCGTGGTCTCAGGAGGACATTTTAGGTCATAAAACCAAGCCATACTCGCATCAAAGCCTTCCCAACAACATTATCGGTTTCCCGATTTACCGGGGTTGGAAGGAAGCGGCAGAATTTCTCGAAGGAGAAAACGCCAGAAACGGAGCTGATATTCCTTATATTACGAACGAAGAATCCAGCATAGGATGTTTTTACCTTCCATTAAGGTATGGAAAAGAATCGGAATATTACGCAATAGGAGTAAAACGCCCGTTGTCTTTTGTAAATGATTACACGTTTCCATCGATAAAAAATAAGAAGACAATCAAGAGGATAGAAGTTTACGGCGAAAATACGATGCGTATATATAAGGTGAATGTAAATGAAGAATAAATTTGTAAATATCACCAAAATAACGGTCATTGCGGCTATATTTTTAGTGGCTTGTATGTTGCGTCTTGATTTTTTCGGGGGCGCCGGAAAAGATATTTATGCTTACGAAAGATCTGTAGAAGATCTTTTGTCCGGGACTAACCCATATAAATGGACGGTTGCGACCTACTCTACGCCGGATGACCCCGGCAATCACGGCTACGCATATCTTCCGCTTCTTCTATATCTAAACTCTTTTTTCTATATTATTTCCAAGTTAAGTGGTGTATCGTTTTATATTTTAAGTAAGATACCCATACTATTAGCGGATGTGGGTGTGGGCATACTACTGGTCAAGTTCTTGTACCGAAAAAATTATTGGGCTCTTTTAGGAGCTCTCTTGTTCTGGTTTTGGAATCCTTACTTTTTTATGAAAAATAATTATGTCTATACGGACCCATTGCCGGTATTTTTATCACTTTTAGCTTTTTATTATTTAGAGAAAGACGACGTTCTGGCAGGGGCATTTCTCGCTTTAGCAATAGCGGCCAAGCCATATTCGTTAATCTTTCTTCCACTTTTTTTATTCAAAGCCCAAAGACCTCTGAGATTGATGCTGTCTACCGTAATTGTAGGGGTATTTCTTAGTATACCTTTTCTCGGATCGTGGAACGATTTTATGACTTACCTTAATGGAGCTGTGTTAGTACACGGAGATCGCATTGTTCAGGGGCGCCCTTTCCTGTGGTTTATAAGTTATTACGGAAAAATAGAGCTCATAAGGATAATACCCGTAAAGTTTTACGCTTACGCTTCCATATTGTTGGGTTGGGTTTTTATAGTCATTGCCTTTTTGATTTTTAAGATTAAGGAAAAATATTTGCTGGGTGCAGGCTGTCTGGCGTTGTTTTATTTTTTCACACCCGTCTTAAACCGCACCTACCTGCTTTGGTTAATGCCCTTATTTGTAATTGCCTTGTATAACATATTTAGTAAGAAGCAGGTTCTTTATTATTTTTCACTTTTATTCTATTGGGGTTTTTATTATGTGTATTTGTTTTACTGGAAGGATGGGTTTCACATTTGGCATCCTTAGTTTTATATACAAATTTACATGCGTTTTTTGTTATTTTGATATTAAGTTTTCCGGCGGTATCTTTTAGGTTTCTAACTACCGATTACAAACGGTGTGTTGGTAGGTAAAAAATGTTTTTACCGGAGCAGTTAAAGATGAAATCAAAAAAAGAGTTGTTGAGTAAAATTGTAAACGGCAGATATTTCACGGGTATCGCTGTGTCGTTATTCCTTTTTCTACTACTTCTCCCCCTTTCCCTAAAAATAGATTTTATGCAAAACGACGATTGGGTCTACTACGGGATGGTCGAGAATTTTATGAAACTGGATTTCAGACTGGATCCCTTGTCCGCACCTACTTTTTATACCCAAGGCATACTCGGAACTTTATTCGCCGGTATTTTCGGATTACAGAGTTTGCCAATTCTTACGCTAATTATTTCCGTACTGTGTTTCTTCGTTTTTTACATTATTTTGTTAAGACATTTTAATTTGGGGCGGTTTGAGTCAGTATTGGTGTCCTTGTTATTGTTTTTTAATCCGCTTTTTATCTACTCTGTGTGGGGATTTATGACGGAAAACTATTTTTTGTTGTTTATGCTTCTTTCAATCTTGTTTTATTTGGAAA
>Ga0075581_127_pt1 | contig 10113 bp, 15 predicted proteins | sample RifGroB1_FD_68342 | JGI IMG/M metagenome (GOLD analysis project Ga0075581, IMG submission 68342) | candidate division WWE3 bacterium GW2011_GWB1_42_41
AATATCTTTGACCAAAGCAACCCTAAAAATCCCTGAGCAACAAATGAGGGGTCGAGCTCGGTGTTTATTTTAAAAATTCCTGAGGCAAAAGCCTTTACCTGCCACAAGAAAACCCAATCGTCGTTTACAGGATAGTTTCCGAACATGAGTTTATTATACAAATTGGGAGGGTATTACTATACAGACTCTATTTCAGAAGTTTGGATTGCTGCATTTTTCTTCTTCAAGGCAAAGTAGGATACAGTAAGTAAAGCCAGCATATCAACCTGACACAACAAACACACGGGGCAGATTACTCCAATCTGAAAAATCTCGATGAAAGTTATTCGCAAACAAAATAAAGTTCCGAAAATAGCGACCCCGAGCATTAATTTTTTCCTGCCAAGAAAAGCTGCCACCAAGATTACTATATATCCTATCAGCCCATACAGGGATGTAGGTATTCCTAAGGTTCTCGACACTTCCCCGCTTATAACCGCATCGCAATTTATAGTGTCACTTATCGTACACAAGCTATACACAGGTTGGGTAATAAAACTCACATATAAATACAAAGCTAGCCCTATCCCGATCGCGGCTAGTATTTTTGCGGTAAATAAATATTTCGATGTAGTCATTATTAACGGGCGGGGGTTTTCACCCCCGCAAATGTAGATATCTTAGAGTTTTGCCAATGCGTCGGAAAATGCCCAGAAGGCATCATTCCCACCAAGCTTACCTGCACAAAGCGCAGCTTCGGATTTGGATCTGGCGGTCGGGTGTAATTGATCTAACGGGAATTGTCTGTAAATCCAGGCTACCTTACCGGCGTTATCGTCTAACAACTTCTGCAATGTGGGGTGAACTCTCTTGCAAAAGGGACAGTCATAATCCGAATACTCAAATAACAATACTCGGGATGATTTGTCACCCCTAACATAATCTGCGTCGCTCAGAGCTATCAGTTCCTCGATTTTTCCAAGTTTGATCGTTTGAGTACCAAGTGTAGTGTCTTTCCCGGCTAACACGTTATCAAGAAAAAGCTGCATCGTATTGGAATCAACTGCTCCTGGTATGATTGCGGAATTTCCGGTCTTGGTATCTAACATAATTATACCGGGAGTTCCTTGTACACCGGCAACCTGTCCGCCTTTCTCTTCTTCCTCAACTCTCGCTTTTGTATCACGGTTGTCGACACAGGTCTTGAAGGCCTTTGAGTCTAAACCCAAAGATGATGCTAATGCTACAGAATCAAAAGTAGCTGGTGCCTCCGCTCCCTGTGAAGGAGTTCCGGAATTCGCATCTACCTTTTCTAACCTTCCAACTTTAGAGGACAAACTACCGATGTAAAAAGCTGCTCCAACCAATGCCGCAACAAGTACTAACTGAATAATGTTCGAATTTTTAGAATTTTCCATAAAACACCTCCTGTCAAAACAAATTTGTATCCATCTATGTTACACAAGGGGCACTGTACATGCAACCTTCATCTAAAACCCGGAAATCGGCTAATATTAGTCGCCTTTTTTAGCGGTCTGCCGCACAATATAGGTTTTTCTGCCTGAAGATTCAAAGTATGTTCTCATTCCTAACTCGCCTATCATTCCCATCATCATCGACTGAATACCAACTATTATTAACAGAACGGACAAGATAAGCAAAGGCCTGTCTCCTATATTCTGCCCCATTAGTTTCAGCGTAAAGAGATAAAAAGCCCCCAACCCTCCCAAACCCGCAATTAGTGCTCCTGCAAAGCCGAAAAGTCGACCTGGCATAGCTTTAAAGGGTTTTGTAGAGAAATAAAGCATAAAGAATAAGGTAACGAGGTCTAACAAAACCTTAATTGTTCTTTTATGACCTTTGTAGTAAGACTCCCCAAACTCACGATCTTTGAATTCTACTTCGAATTCAATCATTTTAGCTCCGTATACTTTCACGTAGTCGGGAATGAAACGGTGCATCTCCCCATATAAACGGAGATTTTCTATCAGTACCCGCTTGAAACCTTTCATACCCGAGCCTCTATCCTGCATAGTTACACCGGAAATTTTTGTAATTATTTTGTTGGCTAATCCGCTTTTTACTTGGCGCCCTGCTTTTTCATCTCCCCATCTTCCTACCCTGTGTGTATTTACAAAATCGTAACCTTCGTCAAGATATTTAATTACCTCAGAAATGTTTTCCAGAGGGGTTTCCATATCTGCCGATACTGTAACAACATAATCCCCCGTAGAAGTGTCGAAACCGGCCATATAAGCAGCGCTTTGTCCGAAATTTGCCATAAGATTGACGCCTATAACATTGTGAAACTTCTCAGAATATTCTTTAATCACGCCCCATGTTCCATCTTTACTACCGTCGTTGACGGCAATTATTTCAAATGTCTCACCCGACTGTCTTTCCAATTCCAGCAAACCCTCAATTGTCCTATTTATATTTTTTTCTTCGTTATAACAGGGAATAACAATTGAAACGGTTCTTCCCGTTGAAATTGCTCCTTCTATTGATACAGTTCTATTTTTTTCCATATTTTCTCCTTAAACCATTTTACTTCTTTTTCCAAACCCTGCTTCGGTGTTGTGAGAGGATGGTAACCTAGAACCCTTATAGCTTTGCTTATATCGGCGTAGGTTTCTTTTTGATCTCCGGGACGTTTTGGTTTATTCTCAAAAATAGCCTTTTTACCCAAAAGTTTTTCTACAATTTTAATCGCGTCACCGGTAGTCATTGACTGGTCAATTCCCAAATTAAATATTTCACCGTTGCACGCGTCAAATTTATCCATAATAAGCACGAGACCGTCTACGATATCACCCACATAAGTGTAACTTCGGGCGTGTTTCTGTGATCCCCTGTGCAAAGGAAAAGGCTCTTCTTTAAGAATTGAATATATAAGTTTCGGAAACAACTTTTCAGGACGCTCCCGTTCGCCATAAACAGAGAACAATCTAGCTGAAGCAACGGGTAAATTCTTATCCCTATGATAAGAAAGAGCGAGCTGTTCGGCAGCAAGTTTGGTAACACCGTAATAAGAAGTCGGCTTGGGCGAAGTTGTTTCGTCTTCTGTCGCGTGCATTCCGTAGACAGAAGAGGTAGATATGTTTATAAACATCTTAATATCTATCTTTCGCACCGCCTCCAATAGGTTATGTGTCGCGACAAGATTATTTCTTAAATAAGTATCGAATGGGGTTGCTGCAGAAATTCCGGGCTGTGCCGCAAGATGAAATACTGCTTCCACACCTTCCAAAATATCGGTCAAATCATCAGCAGCCAAATCTCTCATTTCAACAGTTACTCCTTGCTCCTCAAGGTCTTTGGCGTTTAGTTTCTTGAGTTCGGGAGAATAGTAAGTGTTGAAATTATCAATTCCCACAACATCGTGACCAAGAGATTTCAATCGTTCTGACAGGTGCGATCCTATAAAGCCTGCGGCTCCTGTTACTAATATTTTCATATTCGTCATTATACCTTATTTTCGGCCTTCTTTTTGGTTTTTGGAAGCGTTATGTTCGGTTCTGAACCGTATTTTGGTAACGGTAATTTAGCTGCAGGCACACCTTTGTAGACCCAGTTTAAAACATTAACAACTGCGTGCCCCATTTTTAAACCTGTGTAAGATCCCGGTCCCGGGTAAGCTTCGTAAACTTCTATCCGGTCTGTCCTGAGATTATTTCTACGTAACGTCTCGGCAAGGACATCAACAGGATCCGCTTCTAAAGTTAAGCTGTCTATCTTGATCCAAAAGATAAAATACTTTTTTAAAAGAGACACCGTAGTTTGTTTTCTTAACCTCGAATCAATGTAAATTTTGAACATGTATTTTCCTTTCATTTTCGGACAGGATTTCAAAAAAAATTCTGATTGTTTTTTCCGGCAAGTATTTTTCAGCAACCTCCGGCCATTCAATAAAAGTTACGGAATCGGATTGATTAAGATAGTCCTCCATTCCCAGTTCTTTTACATCGCCGGAATCATGCATTCTATAAAGATCTAGATGGTGCACATATTTTATATCAGAACTTGAACCGCCCCCGCTATAAATTCTTGAAACAACAAAGGTCGGGCTCTGAACTCTGTCGGAAAATCCTAACGCTTTTGTAACCATAGAAACAAAAGTTGTTTTACCCGCGCCTAAGTCTCCGTACAAAGCCACAGTATTACCGGGCTTTAGTTTTAAAGCTATTTCTTGCGCGAATTTTTGCGTTTGTTCCGTATTAGCGGCCACAATTTCCATGAGAAAGCGCCTCCGATCAACGCTCCTAAACTATCTACCTGAAGATCAAAAAAACTTGCGTTCCTGAAGGGTGTGAAAATCTGGTGCATTTCGTCGAATATTCCGAATATCGTAGTTAAAACAACCGACAATGCTACCTTACCTGTTGCGTAGTAGTAAGAGATACACAGGGCAACAAAAAGGAAAAAGTGAGCGTTTATGTGATAACTTTCTTTTCCCAAACCTACAGCATCTATATAAGGACCTTTGATGGAGGAAAACACTGATATTATAAGCATCAGCGCCACCGCAGGAACCCACTTTTGATATTTTTGAAGTCCTTTTTGCACCTCAGTATTCTATCATTTTTGGCGTCCTGAAACCCATAAACCCTCCCAAGGTGAAACAAGCGAGGCAGAATACTGCTGCCCTTGTATTGTTATCTTTTTCTTCGGGCATGGCGAACAAAACAGTTTCTTCAATTTCGGGAGGTTCTTTTTCCTGATAGTATCGCTCAAAACTTCCATGTTTTTCACGGAACCAGCTAAGATTACAAATTTCCCCCGAATCTATAGAGGAAATTGGTATGCCCTTCCCGTCATAAATATCAAAAATTAATTTAAGATAAGGCCCGCTGACGGAAGTGATTTTTATATAGTTTAGTTTGGATAAAGGAAATTTTCCTGCCAACCCCGGTAAAAGTTTGTCGGCATCTTTTACAGCTGTTTCATAAAACTCTATTGAGGAGTGTTCATTTTTTACTGCTACGTGGTAGCCGTCGTCTCCCGGAAGTTCAATCTTAAATATTCCTCCGGAGTACACGCAACGACCTGAATAAATAGGGGCCGCATGAGTGGTATCAAAGAACATCAACAACACAACTGCAAGAATTATTATTTTCACAAAGATAATATGCATCTAAAGACACAAAATTAAGGAAAATTTTATCTGAACAGAATAGAAATTATCTCAGGTGCCAATACACAGTCATATAATCATCCTCGTGGAAAATGAAAACTCCATTACCACCGTCCCCGAGGCAGTTACGGCAGAAGTAAGCTTCTCCGTCTTCTACGGCACGCACCGAAATGTCTCCTTTACCAACGAGATCTAATGCTGGGTGCGGTTTACCACCGTACATCCAGTTGTAGCAAGTCTTGCTTCCATAGTTTTGTGTGACCGTAATACTTGCCATGGGCCAGTTCCAGTCACCTTTCCCGGATTTTACACTACCGCTTGGGTCGTTACTGCAGCCGGTTCCCCAATACACGGTTTTTGGCTCTAATTTATCAAGGGGATTAACATAGTTGCTGTAATACCAGCTCCAGCTTTCGTGGTCCTGAAAATCGTCGACACTATACTTATACACACCGAAATGCAGATGAGGGCCTGTCGAATTTCCGCTGCTACCCATGGTACCGATTACTTCGTCTTTCTCAACATCCACTGCATTTCCCGACCTGATAACTACGCTGGCCGCACCCTGAATTTGTCGTAGCTCACGCAAAGCATCTTCCAAAAGACCCTGATATTTAGCTTCATCGTTCTGTGTGGAATCAAGCAAACGTTTTTTATCTTCTTTTTGAGCGTCCAACTGCCCTTTATAAATATCCAGCGATGCCTTTTCATTCAGTAGCTGGGCCTTGAGTTTCTCCTCTTCTTCTTTTTTCTGCTCGAACAGGTTCTTCTGCATATCGTATCTGGTCTTGGTGTCACCCATTTCAATCAGCAACTTGTTGTCGTACCTTTCCATTGCCTTGAGGTACTCTACTTTTTGAACCATGGTGTCCAACGTGGCTGAGCCGAACAAGACAACCATCGTGTTTTCGTCCTTGGATTTGTATCTTTCCCGTATCCTTGCCGACAATACATCTTTTTGGTAATCGATGGATTTTTCCAATTTCTGAATTCGTAATTTTAAATCTTCAATGTCAACGGCCAATTTCTGAATCTCTTTCTCAGTTTTTGCTATTTTTGCTACAGAATTTTGAATTTTAAGCTCAGTCAAACCAATCTGGCTATTCATATATTCAATTTCGTTTGCCAGAGTACTCGCGCGGCCCTGAAGTTCGTTTATCTTCTTTTCATATTTTTCGATCTTTTCTTCTAATTCCTCAACATCGTCCGGATTCGACGTAGTCTGACCCAACACATAAATAAATGGGACCAGAAAAAATATTAAGGGTAAAACCCATAACAACGCATTTTTTCTTAACATAACTTTAATAATTCAGGTATTTCTTTATTGCAGCCGAGCTCCCGAGGTAACCCAAAAGGAAACCTGACAGAAGCAAGATGAGGGTAAGGATTATTGAAAAAACCCACGGCGCTATAAAAACACCCGGTAGAAAGGCCACGCCCAAACCTTTGGGAAAAACATTGGTAAGCGTGATTCCTACTCCCAGCAAAATCATTATTACCGAAGCTATAGATGACGAAAAAAGTCCGAAAAAGACCCCGTGATGTACAAGCGGAACCTTAACATAGTCGTCCGAGGCTCCGACGATTTTCATTATCTCAAACTCAACACCCCTGGAATTTATTGTTGTTCTTAAAGCAGCTATTATCACCGAGTAAGAAATCACCAGGAATGTCAAAACCAGCAGGGTACCTACAATATAGACGACCGTGCTCCAGAATTTGAAACGAGACACTACATCCTCAAAGTATCTCACTTCTTCCACCCCATCGATTATCTTCAGCTCTTCAGCCAAAGGTTTCAAATTGGAAATATTACCTGCCCGGACTTCCAAACTGGCCGGCAGTATGCTTGCTGAAACGGACTCAAGCAAAACAGGCTCGTCTTTGTTTATTTCCCTGAATATTCTAAGCGCGTCTTCTTTTGAAACATAAACCAAAGCAGAAACCCTCTTATCTTTGGATAGATTGTCTTTAAGTTCACCAATCTTAGCTTCGGTAAAATCGTCTTTGAAAAAAACCGTTACCTGCGCCTGATCTTCCAGATACCTAAGCGCGGTTTGTGAAAATACAACAATATTTATCAACAACCCAAGCAAAACAAACGTAACGGTCATTATTAAAATATTCGACACACTCAGCAACTTTTCCTTTTTTATATTCGCTATGAAAATTGACCAATTGTTAGGCACGGTATTTGCCCCCTTTCTTGTCTGAAACTACCCGCCCCTTTTCAATACGAAGCACTCTTTTCTTCATTGCATTTACAATCTCCTGGTCGTGTGTAGCCATTAGAATCGTGGTACCAAGAGAATTTATTTTTTCCAACACTTCCAATACATCGTCCACGGAATCAGGGTCAATCATTCCTGTCGGTTCGTCCGCTAAAATAACATCAGGTTCGTGGGCCAACGCGCGCGCAATGGCAACTTTCTGCTTTTCTCCTCCGGACAACTGTTTCGGATATTTAAACATTTTATCCGTCAAACCCACCATATTTAAAACATTGGGTACGATGCTTAAAGACAGTTTTTGAGTCCAGAAGCCTGAAGTCCTGAAACACAACGCCGATCTTTCTTCTCAAACCCGGTACGGATTCTTTCGGAATATTCAAAACGCTCTCACTGTTAAATAGGATGTCTCCGCCTTCCGGTGTTTCCTCTTTGGTAAGCAATTTGATGATTGTTGATTTACCGGCTCCGGACGGCCCTACTACAAACATAAACTCGCCGGGTTCAACTTTAAACGTGACATCGTCCAATACTTTTTTACCGGGGTCATATTCTTTGGAAACGTTAACAAATTCAATTTGCGGCATTTATAATAACCTCCTTAACCAATAAATAGTTTGTTCCTGCCCGAGTGGTCATCTTTACACCCTTTACTTTAACATTTAAACCTTCGGCTAGCGCTAACTTATCATCTTCCGCCTTAAGCAAAGAGATTTCTTTGCCGGAAGAGTCCGTCAGAACATACGAAATCTCGTCACCGGGATAGTATTCGGGATTAGTATAAGAAACACGTCCTTCAAGAATCACCGAAGTATCTACCACAGGAGGCGGTAAGACGGTTTCGGTCGAAACTTCACTTTGTTTTAATATGAGGTTGTTAAGATAACCGATGAAAATGCCGATTCCCAGAAAGGCTATTGAGAGCACTGCGGTGATAGTGATCAGTCTGCGCCCTTTCAGGCCTTCGGCGTTATTATAAATATCTTTGAGCAGTTGCATAAAGTAAGTAAATTATACAGCTATATTCTAACATCGGGGAAATGTATAAGGAAGCAAAGTATATCACTACCATACCCGGCAATGACAAACGGACCGCTTACTTTTTGTGCAAAAATCCGAAAGTACTTGTACCTATGGAATTAAAAGACGCAGTTAACTTTGTGTACCCCGATCTGTGTACAATTTTACGGCACGTTCTCACAACTTTAAAGACTGAGATCATATCCGCAAAAATATATAAATTTCAAGACGGTGTTTTCTATACTTACCTGACAATAAATCAGGGAAGTAAATATACGGACATTAACATACCACCTCTGGTAGCACTAAAAATTTGTAAAATGCTGAATGCCCCCATTCTTATTAACGAAAAAATAATTAGAGAAGTGGGTTTTTGCGTTACAAGAGAAATGATAGACAACGCCCTTAACAATATCCCGCAAAATTATTGAATATATTTTGTGGTGTTAGAGTTGTGTTCGTCCAACGTAGTAGCGTAATGAATTGCGCCTTCCGAATCCGTAAGGTAAAAGTAATACGGACTTTCTTTGGCATTCAAAACCGCCTCGATGGCACTTAAGCCGGGGTTGGAAATCGGCGCCGGTGGTAATCCTAAGTTCTTTCTGGTATTGTACGGACTGTCCAATTCCAAATCATCCTGTGTAAGGATTGACGGCCACCAGTCAAAACTTTCTATATCCTCAAAAGGAGGAACACATCTTTCCGGAGCACCACAAATATCCTGCCACGCGGCTACATATTGAGTGGTCGCGTCCACATCGAGCTTCGTGTCTTCCCGCCATCGTTTAATAATGATTCCGGCCACCACCGGCCTGTCTTCTTCGGTGTGTATTTCGCGCTCAATCATTGAAGCAAATATTATTACCTGTTCTTTGGTTAGACCTACTCTGGTCAGATTGGTTTCTGTAAGAATTTCCTTAGTTCTTTCGTTGAAGTTAGCAATAAACATATCTAACAACTCTTTTTCCTGAATGTCCTTATTCACACTGTAAGTGTCGGGAAAAAGAAATCCCTCTCTGTCTTTTGCCAAATTTACAAACTCCTGAAAATCTATGTTGTCGAGATTGTTCGTCGCAAGGCGCGCAAATTCTTCGGCACGCCAACCTTCAAGAAAGGTGAGTTGAAGATCGTTTGTCCCGTGTTGAATGATTTCAACAACTTGTTTTAGATTAGAACCCGCGGGTATTTTATATGTTCCGGCCTGAATCTTATTTCCCAGCTTTCCTGTGTAAACATAAACGTTAAAAAGAAAATCGGAATTTATTGCCCCCTTATCCAAAAGGTTTCTTGCGATGTCGGAAACTCCTTCACCCCTCATGATTTCGACGCTTACTTCCTTGCCTGATTGGGACGGTCTGTTTATTGCCACGCGGTAATACGCTCTGAGAAGAAACGGTACAACAATTAATACAAAAAAAAGTCCGGCAAGTATAATTCTTTTCTTGGCCGCCGGAGTTAAAACGTGATATTTGTTTGGATCTAATGGCTCGATCATGGAGTAATAATATCACATGCATGTCGCTCATCGACCACCACTCTGAATACAGAGGGGTTGTCTCTTCGCAGCACTTTTCATCCGGGACACAAGGTTACCTCCCTGCAACAGATAAAAAAAGGTAGAAAAGCACTTTTTGGTGTCAAAGGTGGTAGAATACGGCCACGGGAAGCAGGCGAACCGGGCCTTTTAGGCCAGGAAAGTCCAGACTGTACAGAGCAGGGGGACGGAGGGCAATCTCCGAAACGTAAGTT
>Ga0075581_139_pt1 | contig 8706 bp, 7 predicted proteins | sample RifGroB1_FD_68342 | JGI IMG/M metagenome (GOLD analysis project Ga0075581, IMG submission 68342) | candidate division WWE3 bacterium GW2011_GWB1_42_41
GGGTAACCCATTGTAATGGTTCCGGTTTTGTCAAAGACAATGTGCTTTATTTTTCCCGCCCGCTCCAAAGTTTTCGCGTCTTTAATTAATATTCCGTCCCGAGCTGCTGTACCGGAAGCGGTAACGATTGCGGTAGGTGTTGCTAAACCGAGCGCACACGGACACGCGATGATAAGGACGCTTGTAAAGGCGTACAGAGCGGTCCCGTAATCGCCGGGCTTTAATATCAGCCAAGCAGCCAGCGTTATAAAGGCCACGATTATTACTATCGGAACAAACACCGAGGAAACTTTGTCAGCAAGCCTTTGAATATCCGCGCGCGAACCCTGTGCGTCTTCCACAAGTCTGATTATCTGAGCTAAGACTGTGTCACTTCCGACGTGAACAGCTTCGTAAATAAAATAACCGTCGTTGTTTATTGTTCCTCCAATTACTTTATCTCCTTCTTTTTTCTCAACCGGCATTGCTTCCCCTGAAATCATTGATTCGTCGACCGTGCTTTTTCCTTCCGTGATTACACCGTCAACGGGGATTTTAGTTCCGGGTTTTACTATTACTTTATCGTCTACTTTCACATCGGCGGCGTCAATTTCCTCTTCCTTGCCGTATTTCACTATAATCGCTTTCTTAACTTGCATTCCGATGAGGGATTTAACCGCCGAACCTGTATGTTTTTTACTGTTAGATTCTAAAAACCTACCGAGAAGAATAAAAAATATTATGAAAACGGCTGCCTCAAAATATTGTTCGCGTGCTGACAGCAGGTGTGGGAAAAAAGTAACAACGGTTGAATAAGCCCAAGCTATAAATGTTCCCATCGCGATTAACGTATCCATATTTGCTGTACGGACTAGTATAGATTTAAACGCGGCCCGAAAAATCGATCTTCCGCCCCAAAAGACTATTAAGGTAGCTAAAACGAATTGTCCGTAAATAAGAACAGGCGCGGCACTTCCAAGCATCATTTCAGGATCCGGAACTAACCCGGCTTTCGCTAAAAACATCCAGATCATTAATATAAAAAACGGAATAGCTCCCAAACCCGTAAGAATAACCGTTTGTTTGAGTTTTCTGTTTTCTTCGTGGTGCATATGGTCGGCGTCGTGTTCGTGACCTTCGTGGTGTTCTTCTTTACCGTCTACTATTTTATAGTTTCCTGCAGACGAAACTGCATGAGATATATCACCTAACGTAGTTAAAGAATCATCGAAGCTTACCGTCATTTTTTCCGTGGCGAAATTCACAAAAACATCTTTGACACCGGCAACATTCTTTACGGAATTTTCTATTAATGCCTTGCAACTCGCGCAATGCATTCCGATGATTGGATAGGATTCTTTATTTATGGGCATAATTTCATTTTATGAGCAGAAGAAGTATCTTCTGCGAAGAAAAGAAGATGTTTATTAACATCTTCATTTAATTACAATTGTGACGGGAGGTACCATTCCCATCGAGCATGTCAATTTATAGGTACCGGGAATGTCGGTGTTAATCTCAAACTCATTATAACCCTCGTCAATATGAATTGCCCCCTTAAACAGACCTCTGCTTACAATAGAAGTAGCGCAACCGTAAGCTCCCTCGTTATAAAACTTAACTTTAGCGGGTTTTCCTGCCTCGAGTTCCGAATATTTAGGAAAATATTCAAATCCCTGGGCGTACATTTCGAGTATTTGATAATCACCAACTTGTTTTACACGTTCTACGTTGGCAGTTTTACCGCTTGTAAAACGGGGAGCTCCCAGCACATTTAACTGCGAATTAATCGTGTACATAGAAAAGAAAAACACGAGTATCCCTGCCGTATAACTAAAAAGCTGTGAAAATTTATGGTTAGAAAACAGTTTAATACTGCTGAAACTCACGAGCGCGAGCATTGGAAGAGTTCCCAGTGCGAAAGAAAGAAGCATTAACGACCCTTTTACAAAACTACCGGTTGCCAAAGCATTTGTCTGAGCAACTATAGTAAATCCGCAAGGCAAAAAGAATGTGGCGGCTCCGATAACCAACGGCATATATTTACCTTTAAAGTTTTTCTGATCCCCCGTGTATTCAGTAAAAAACTTCGGAGGTTTAATGCGAAATCTCTGCAACCATTTTAAATCCAGCATTTGAAGACCCATAAGGGCTACCAGTAAGGAAATTATTATGGTAAACACCGCAGTTACAGTCACATTATAAGTGAACAGAGTTCCCACCAGCCCTAATACCCCACCCATAATTGCGAATGAGGCAAGACGACCTGCGTTAAACAAAGTAAACGGCAAATGCCTTTGACCTCCCGAATATATATTACCCCAGGTCTTGGAAAGGGATAAAAGTATCCCGCCCACCAGTGCTGCGCACGAAGAAGCTCCTGCAGCCAGACCAAATACAAAGTAAGAGATATACCCCGATGTTCCGGTAACTGTATATTTTGCAAGAAATCCCGTTTTTTCGTTGATATAAAAAAGAGCTGCCGTTAGAGCCACAATTAAAATAGCCTTCGTCATAACATCGCTTTTGCTGACTTGGGGAGAAGTAGAGAAAGAGTACCCGAGGTCGCTGAACTCCTTGTTAAGTTCAGAGGTATTTACCGCAGTACTTGACGACATTTGAAGGTTTAATTTGTTATCAGCAAGAGAAGCTTTGGCGTCTTTTACCCAGGGCTTATCTTTAAATCTTTGTTCGATTATAGATTCGCAGGCTGCGCAGTGCATGCCTTCCACGTAAAGTACTTGCTCGGTTGTTTTACTCATTTTCTAAAATAGTTTCCGGAATTTTATACATGTTTACACCTTGTACTTATAAATACCCAGAAGTTCCTCTACCACTTTTTTTGTATCTCCCTTTTTAGCCTGTTCGATTACGCAGTGGTTAAGGTGACCTTCCATTAGTTGAAGGTCCAATCCTTTTAATGCTTTTTGAACGGCAAGAGATTGATTTAGGATATCGACGCAGTAAGCATCGTTGTTAATCATGTCTTCTATAGCGTTCAGGTGCCCCTTAATAATTTTTATTCTGTGGATATTTTGTTTTTTTCTGTCATCGTGTTCGTGCATATGGTCCCCCACTGGGGGATACATTAAAAAGTAGCACATATAGAAGGAGGATGCAAGAAAAAGCCCCGAAGTGTAGTTAATTACATTCCGGGGTTGGGGTTTAGTAGATAAGAATGACTTTTTCGGATTCTATATCTACCGCGACAAGATGATCTTCCTGTCTTCCATCTATGCGCATGACGTCAAAGGGAATCTTAAAAGACTTCTTGGAAAGACGTGTTTCCTGGTCTACATAAGTTATCTCCGTGTCTTTAACAAATATGGAAGCTTCGGGTACGCAAAACTCAGAAACTGCAAATAGTTTTACGAGCACTTTTGCTGAAAATATACTCCTGACAGTCAACTTACCCTCCTTTACTGATTTTCGGCTATTTTAGTGGAAAAACTCACAGAAGTAAAATTACGTAGTATTGATGGCTGAGTCAAAGGCGGACCGGAGAAAACGTCGCTTAGAAATTAGCTCTCCAGAAGGTGACGCCGAAGACTATCACAAAACTTGCTACGAAAATAAGGGTAGTTTTGATACCTTTATTTTTTATATAGTCCAAATTTATCATGTTTATATAGTATCACTTTATGGGTTCTGTCAAAATACCGAAAGATGTATATATGGTGGGCCTGCCTGGGCTCGAACCAGGGACCTTTCGGATGTCTGCTTCGCAGCATCCTCATAAATAATGGTGGGCCTGCCTGGGCTCGAACCAGGGACCTTTCGGATGTAAACCGAACGCTCTGACCAACTGAGCTACAAGCCCCAACATCTATCTAGACGGAACAAGGTCTGCAGAACCGTCCGTCCATTATTCTATCAAATCTCTTTGAAATTGCGACATTATTTGGTTAAATTAGTGTGTGCCCGAGACTGCTCATAGACCGCGAGGAAACAACAGAGATACCGACTTTCTTTTGATATTTTTACCCGTATTGGCGGCTGCAACCCTTTTTGTACTCGTTCTGAGCGATAAATTCAATATAAAGCTGTTCGGAAGAAACTTTATAAAAGAGGTCGTTTATCAACGTAACAGCACACCCCAAACCTCCACAAAGCCCGTTATCCGTGATGAAGTAACTTATACCAAGGTAGAAACCCAATTCCTCGAGCTTACGAAAAAGCTAACTATAGAGCCAGGTGTTTACGGCCTATACATCAAAGACGTAGGATCGGGAAAGGAATTTAAATATAACGAATCAACCGAGTTCTACGCGGCCTCCCTATACAAAGTTCCTATAGCAGCGGCAGTTTTAAAAGAAGTAGAAGCAGGAAGACTTAAACTGGACGACACGGCAACCTACCTTCCATACGATTATTCTTCCGGTACCGGTCCGAACTGTTAAAAAATAGTGATAACACCGCCCAAAATATTTTGTTGCGCACCTTAAGTTATAAAAACGTTCAGGAAACGTTTAACGCTGTCGTACCCGATAAAAACACCAGTACTTATTACAGATACAATCTGAGCACACCAGCCGAAATCGGATATGTTTTTGAAAAACTATATTTTGGGGATTACTTAAGCGCAGATGACAAAAAGTATTTGTCCGATCTTATGACCAATACCTCGTTCGAAGACAGAATAAGCGCGTATCTTAAAGAAGGCTTGGTTTTTTCCCACAAAATAGGCAGCTGGCCTGATTCATGGCACGATTGCGGGGTGGTGTACACAGAAAATAGGGAGTCGGAGTTAATGGTATGTCTGATGAGCCAACGTGCACCTTACGAAAACTTTTTGAATTCAGCCAAGATGACCGGGGAATTTGTAAACATTTTAATAAACTAAAGGTGTCACTATCCTTTAAAAAGAAAACAGAAGATTTTAAGTGTCGTAACTGTGGCAAGTTTGTTACGGGAACAGGTTACACCAATCACTGCCCTAACTGCTTATTTAGTGAGCACGTAGACATAATGCCCGGCGACCGGGCAAACCCCTGCAAAGGAATGATGAAACCTGTGGGCATCGTAAAAAAACGGGGGGAATTCTTTGTGGTCCATAAATGCGAAAAATGTGGTGAAATAAAACACAATAGAACTTCCGAGAACGATAATCAGGAAAAAATTATTGAGATTTCGGTCTTACCTGTCTAGTCGATCTCTTCCAAAGTTTGATATTAAAAACCCGGGTAAAAGTTCCTTCCCTATCGTCCCCGTAACTTAAAAAATCTACCAGAGATCTCATCGCTGTTTTTGGTTTATATAAAACAGTTAATGATAAGGCAACAATTGTAACGACGACTCTATAAAATAAACCGGGTTCACTGGATGTCCTGAAAAGATACGCGATTGATAGCGCGTAAACAATGTACTGAAAAATGGATAGATAATCCGCGTAGTTAGTATCCAGCATGCTTTGGGCGTATCCTTCTTTATGTTCCCGTACCTTTTTGCCCGCAGCTATGCTTAAATACGCCAATATATCCGTAATAATAATTGCCAGAAAACTTAGGGGGGACACCGATGCCAAGAATAATCCCGTAATTAATTTCATAGAATGAAGAACGGTAGACATTACAATATCTGCCACAGGAATTTTTCTCAAAAAGAAAAGGTAGAGTAAGTTCAGTATTAGAAATGCTCCCAAAGCAACAAACAGTACGTGGGATAGAAGAAGCGCGAACACAAAAGAAAAGAAAAGAAGTATTTTAAATATCCTGCGGGCAGTTGCGAGTGAAATCTCTCCGGAAGCTATCGCCCTTCCATGACTTTTTACCGGGTGCTTGCGGTCCAATTCGAGGTCCCGGATATCATCCATAATATAAACCGCCCCGTAAAAAACCGGACTGAAAAGAAAAGTTGCTAAAAAGATAAACCCCAGTTCCTTTAACGATAGATTAAAATCATTAGCCAGAAAATACCCGTAAATCAATGGAAACGAGCTTAATACATTTGGGAAAAAGCGGATCAGTTTTGCAAAAACAAAAAGCTTCTTTAAGAAAAACGGCGTATTTATTTTTTCGCGCTTAAAAAGTAGAAACCAATTTGGGTTAATTCTCCCAAGGAGTAGCCAGTCCTCAAAAATATCGTACGAGTAGTGCGAAATCATTCCCAACGTAAAAATAGCCGCCCCATAATTTTCCTGTGCCAAAGCAAAGTACAAAAAAAATATTACGGCAATTAATACGGTAACTAAATTGTGGGAATAAATGCCGGTGTTAAACTTATGATTCTCCATAACGAATCTTTGGAATCCACGCAGTTCTTTATTCCTTAAGAAATGCCTCAGATTTTTTGCGTAGTCGGTTTTACGCCCGTAAGTGAATATGTAAAACAGGTGGTCGGCGTCCGGGATCATCGCGCCAATAGCGCCTAGAATTACAGAAGGTACTGCGCCGTAAGCCGGTTGGAAATAGAAAAAAACGTATCCAAGAACTGCCCCCACAGATGCGTGTAGAAACATGTGGTAGCTATTACTAAGCTTAGATAGTGTGTCCTTTGAGATAAACATAATGCCTTCGTATTATACCGTGGGCAGGTTGTTGACGGATTTAACTAGAATATCGGCTGAAAACTTTTATTCATCTCGTCGTCATAATATTCAGTACCGCCTATATCTTTTGCAAAACTGTATGCCTGGCCGATGTCATATGCATAGACCATTTTTGCGTCAGGTACGTATTTGAGAACATAGATGTAGTTTATTCCGCACTTTGATTCTCCCAACTCTAATCCATCGCCTTGTATTTTTACGTCGTAAACTTTGCTGTTAACTGCGGTACTTGTCATTGTGCCAACCGAGCAGCCTGAACCAAATTTCGACTTAACAAAGGTTTCGAGATCTTCTTTAGTTGGTACTGATTTTGCGATAATATTCCATGATTTTTGAGAAGATGTTAACCAATTTAGCGCTGTTGTAACTTTTTCGCACGAACCAAAATAAGACACGTTATCGACAACTTTAGAATCGGACAACTCATACCTATATTCCGGATAGATGAATATTCCATCAACTTGCTCAAATATTTTTATGGGCACCAAAGCGACTTTATGTCTATAAGAAGCCGTGTCACCGCTTCCTACTTTTTCGCACGCACCCTGTTGAGTATAGACCGCTTTAGGATAGTTAATTGAAAACTTAAGATCGGCGTTTGAATATGCTTTCCAGCCTACCGGAACAAGGTTATCCTCCGGCCCACTTTCCTGAGTGTCCGTCGGAAGAGGTTTAGTAACTTTTTCTGCCACTGTGTTGAATGTGTTGGCGGCCGAACCCGCAGGGTCTTTATTAAGTATTACAAACAGCCCGCCTCCGATAATAATGAGTAGAAAAGCAAAGAAAACAATCATTAGTGAGTTATTTTTCATAGTGTTATTCTAGTCCTTTTTAAAGATTGGAGAAAGAAGGTTGGCAAAGTAAGGTGCAATGACCTTAAATTTTCTATGGTGGGGAGGGTGGGGATCGAACCCACATAGCCGGTTTTTCAGACCGGTGCCTTGACCAACTTGGCTACCGCCCCGCGAGGCAACAAAACAAATATTTCTGGAGCGACAGACCGGACTCGAACCGGCGACCTTCTCCTTGGCAAGGAGACGTTCTACCAACTGAACTACTGTCGCGTGCAAACGTTATTATAATCAAATCGTCGCCCCTATACCACTCTGGGTTAGTGTTAAACAAGTCCTTAAACCGTTTAATCCATACATCTTCGACACCAAATGCGGTCGCGTAAGGCAAAAGCTTTTCAAAAAACATCATTTCCTGGGCCTGAAAATCAAATTGAGGATCCTGACTTACCAAAAAATTCTTCAGGGACACTGCTTCGGAGTATGTTTGAATCCCTTTTTCCGGTCTTGCCGGGCTTTTTCTACCTAATATAAAGGACACCAAACCTAAAAATATGTTTCCGATGAAAAATGACATTACTGCAAGTCCGGTATAGGCTCCCGAAGTATTTACTGGATTGGATTTGAACACGTCAGCTTTTTTTAAATATTCTCCTGCTGTTGTAGCAAGTGAAGTTCCCGCGGCTCCGAACTTTTCGTTTTTACTTAATTCTTTTGTCGAAACTTCTTCAGACAGTCCGGAAAACATAGCCTCATAAAGATCTTTTTCATATTTTCTTAGTGGGCTCTTTGAGCTAGGGAAATGATTGTGGCAGGGACAGCTTTGCTTCCTGCGGTAACATCTGCCGTAATCGCTGTTTCTACCGCAGTCAAAGGCTCTCCATCCGCTGTCTTAGGAGGAGAAAACCACGCAGCGACAATTCTGGCGTTATCTTTTAAATATTTTTTCTCTCTTAACCACTTAAATAGTAAAAAGACCGGTAAACCTAAGTAAAATCCTACTGCAACTAACCCAATAAAAATACTTAAAATGGCTACGAAAATAGACGACTTGTCTTCTTTAGGCTCAAGTTGAAGCGCGTAGCCCTTCGGAAATTTCGTGGCGATAGTAAAGGCTTCTCCCGGTCTTACCGAACCGGTTGTAAATTGCAGTTTGTTGCCTTCTTTAGTCACTATGCAGTTACCTGCAGTTACCCCTGTAGGACCCGTGTAACAAACTCCGTCCAATGTACCCTCATTAAAAGTTTGATCAAAATTGACAACTGCGGAAACATTATTTATGGGTGCTGCCCATCCCGGACCAACGGCGTTCCAGTAAAATTCATCGAAATCACTGAAATATGTAAGGGCACCCCCCAAAGTGTATTTAATGACGTAAGTGTGTTGCCC
>Ga0075581_146_pt1 | contig 8253 bp, 4 predicted proteins | sample RifGroB1_FD_68342 | JGI IMG/M metagenome (GOLD analysis project Ga0075581, IMG submission 68342) | candidate division WWE3 bacterium GW2011_GWB1_42_41
TGAGATACTAAAGTGGAATGCCACCTCATCCGTTTGGTACTGTGCTACGGACTCCAATACAGTCTCAACCGCCACCATATCGGGATCCGGTCTTGCAACTCAGGTAGCATTCTTCTCAGCATCAACTGCCATATCGGGTAGTAATAATCTATGGTGGGACAATACAAATGGAAATCTTGGTATAGGAACATCAGGTCCTACCGCTAAACTTGAACTTGCAGGTTCTGCTGATACTGAGCAGTTTGTGATAAGAGCGTTCTCAAGCCAGACCAACCAAAATCCTTTAATACAACTCCAATCCTCAACTGGCACTCCTCTACTCTCTATACACTCTGATGCTGTAACAAACGCATACTTCGGTTACGGTGCCGGAGTTAATAATGAAACTGCATCCGGTTACGATAACACATTTATAGGCTATTTAGCGGGTTCTTCAAGTGTAAATGGGATATACAATACGGTTTTAGGTTCCAATGCACTCGCAAAATCTACGACAGAGGATTACGCGGTAGCAATAGGAGCATATGCGTTAGAAAACAGCGATTCCACCGAAAATACAGCAGTGGGTACTTATTCACTCAGACTAAATACCTCAGGAAATGATAATACCGCTGTGGGGTATACAGCACTTTACTACAATACCATTGGAGATTACAACACAGCTCTTGGCTACGCCGCACTTTGGAAAAATACATCCGGAAACTACAATACGGCGGTAGGACGTGGAGCCGGGATTAACAATCAAACCGGGCTTGGAAACGTGTTTATGGGAAACTACGCGGGGGATGGGACGGCACGATCGGCATCCGACTACAACATAGCGATAGGATATCAAGCAGGACACAGCTTATCGAATAACTCAAGTAGCAACATATTCCTAGGTTATCAAGCAGGTTATAACGAGACTGGTTCAAATAAACTATATATAGATAGCGGATCAGCTCCGGGAGGAAGCGCATTCATCTACGGAGACATGGACACAGACCAACTGACCTTCAACGCAAATATTGGGATAGGAATAACCTCTCCTACCGCATGGCTTGATATATCGGGTGCAACAACAAGTAAGCCTTCAATAAGAGTTGCATCGGGTACTGCCCCATCCAGTCCTGTAACAGGAGACATATACAATGACGGAGATCAACTCTACTACTACAACGGATCTACATGGCAGGATCTTGGTGCCGCAGGATCAGGTACAGCAACAATAGCCGGCTCCGGTGTTGCCACACAAATTGCTTTTTTCACAGGTTCCACAGCAATATCCGGATCAAACAATCTATGGTGGGATAATGCCAACTCAAGATTGGGAGTAGGGACCTCTGCTCCTACTTCTACCCTGAGTGTGGGGGGAGCAAGTTCAATCATTAGTAACACAGTCGGTAATATGACCATAACCCCTGCAAATGATTTAATACTAAGCCAAGGAAATCTTGGGATCGGTACAACAGGTCCTACCGCTAAACTTGAAATCGCAGGTTCTGCTGATACCGAACAATTCATAATTAAAGCGTATTCTTCACAAACAAACGCCAATCCTTTGATACAACTGCAGGATTCTACCGGTTCTGAGTTACTGAGAATCCACACGGACAATCTCAAAAATGTATTCATGGGATATTTAGCAGGATCTTCTAATACCATTGCCGGCAGTAGCGGCCTAAACAATACATTCATAGGCTATATTGCAGGTTCCTCAAATACAACTGGCTATAACAACACCGCCATTGGAGCCGAATCCCAATATAGAGGGACAACAGCCTATGACAACACCTCCCTGGGACAGGCAGCGCTTTATTACGTAACAACCGGTTCTGAGAATACCGCCACGGGTAAATCTGCTGTTGCCAGCACCACAACAGGCATACGAAATACAGGCGTCGGAAATTACGCCCTATACGGCAATAGTTCCGGTTACTACAACACTGCTATTGGTTATGAAGCAGGATACAATAGCCAAACCGGATACGGTAACACATTCCTGGGTTATAGGGCTGGACGCGGAACCACGTGGAGGACACTATCCAGTTACAACGTAGTCATAGGTTATAGTGCTGGATATAGCCTATCCTATAACTCCGACAACAACATCATTATCGGTAACGAGGCCGGTTATTCTGAAACGGGGTCAAATAAACTGTATATAGATAACACCTCACCTTCAATGCTAACGTTGGTATAGGAGTAACAAACCCAACCAATACCATCGACGTCAATGGAAGCGCCAGATTTAGAGCCGTAGGTACGAGCAACGTAAGTAATGTACCCCTATATATAACTAACACCGGAGTCTTAAGTACCAGCTCATCTGACGAGAGACTAAAGACCAATGTTGCAACAATAGAAAACGCCCTGGACAAAGTATCCCAACTACGCGGTGTAACCTTTAATTGGGCCGGGGATGGGGTAAAAGCAACGGGTATGATTGCTCAGGAAGTCATGGACGTTATGCCCGAGCTTGTGTTCCAAGATCCAAACAGCGGGTACTACGGATTACGCTACGGAGAAACATCCGGTCTATTAATAGAGGCTACAAAAGAGCTAAACACCAAACTCGCTGCTCTTGAGATGAACCTTTCTTCCCACACTGCAACTATAGATGGCAGCCTTAGCACTACTACAAATACAATTGATAATTCACTATCGCAACTCGAAACCCTTGAAACTGACGTCACAAATCTGAAATCTGAGGTATTAACAATTAAGGAATTATTGAGTCAAGTTACTGCTCAAAGCACTGAAAGCAGCTCGTCTATCGCGATTACTACACCAGAAGGAATGCTAGCCGAAATGTACAAAGTATTCGAAGATTTGAAAGCCTTCGTAGCTGCCCTCGGTCTTTCCAATAACGGAACTGCTCTTGCGGTATCAACCGACCTTAATGTACTAGGTGAGACTACCCTGTACAACGTGACCGTGACCGGAGATATCACTGCAGGACTTATGAAACTCGACACCCTTAATAATGTTTTCGAGGTGGCCGGACCTTCTTGCTATAACGAGCTTACAGGTACAACCAACGGAACTCTGTGTACCGATCAAACTTTATACCTACAAAGGTCACTCGCAGGAAATGTTGACTTACTTAATGGAGCCTTGGTGGTTAACCCCGACGGAAATGTAACGGTAAAAGGCACCTTAACTGCTGAAAAAGTGGAAGCCACAGATGTAGCCGCGGAAAACGTAACAATTTTGGCTGCCTCGAAGACCATCGGAAGCGGTACAATTCTTATAGGCCAAACTCAAATTAAAGTCGATAACACTTTAGTAGCGGAAGGGTCTAAAATATTCATAACAGCGACTTCCAGCACCGGAGGTCAGTCTGTAATAGTTAAACAGAAAATCGCAGGAGAGTCGTTTACTGTAGCAGTTACCAAAAAAAGCAGGCTAAAAAACCTTTAATTGTCGGGATAGCCGCCGTTGCGGTTGTAGCCGTTACCTTCTTAATCATTTTGGCTTCTTCTAAGAAAACTGCCGAGGGATTTACAGTTCTTAATACAAACAAATCAGTCTACTCTCCGAACGAAATGGCTGTTATTTTGATTTCTACTACAGACAAAGAAGGCAAAACACTCTGTCATAGCAACCTTGAAGTTATGGTTACCGGACCCGACAAAACTAATATTGGGCTTTCAACTGAAAATGAAATGCTTCCGACTTCCACCACCTGCGCTGAAGACGGAACTGTAACAAATAATCCGGACTACCAATCCGGTTTTGTACCTAAGCTTGAAGGTATTTACAAAATAAAACTAACTAACCTTGATACCAACGCAGTAATCGAAAAAAAGATCGGGGTTAAAAAAGACATAGATTTTAACATCGAAAGACAAACAACAACCAGGTTAAATCCCTCGGAAACAGTACGTTACCACATGGTTTTGAAAATATTCTCGAAGAATAATTTTAAGGGACAGGTAGTAGAAACAATCCCCTCCTCCATTAAAATTGCCTGGGTGGGAGAAGCTAAACTTGAAGCCGAAAAAATTACATGGGGAGTGGATATAAAAGCAGGAGAAACTAAAGAGCTTATTTACGACTATGTAAACCCGACTACAGAACTAAAAATATATGACTTCGGTCCGGCCTCGATGTCTATAGGCAGCAGAAGAGTTTTCGCAGAAACAAGTTCTTGGCAAGGAATTAATGCTTATGCCACAAAGTAAGAAGGTTCATAAAACCCCGTCTTACAAAATAATCGGAATTTTTCTGGCTGTACTATCTTTATGTCTTTTTGAAACTAAAACAGCTCTGGCGGCAATCACAGTTCTTGACGAAAACACCGGCACAGACACAACTTCAGCATTTACAGTTACACGACCTTCCGCGGGTACAGGCGATTTTATAGTTGTTGTCGTGGGCGAGGAAGATGACAACACGTTCGTTCCGCCTAGCGGACAAGGTTGGGTAGAAGGTGATCAGTTGGCATCAAACGCCGGTAGCACTGACCTATCTTTCGGTTTTTTCTACAAATTAATAACGAATATAGGCACCGAACCAACGACATATAACTTTACAGGACCCGGAGCAAACGATAATACCTCTTGGTGGGTCGCTTCGTTGGGCGGAGTTGACTCAGCTAACCCGGCGGATGAAACAATGTCCGATAATTTAGTCGAGTATATAGATGTTGCTACTACCTCGTTCTCAGCTCCTTCAATTACAACTGTAACCCCCGGAGCATTTGTTATTGCGGGGTGGGGGGTTCAAACAGACGCTACAGTATCAATGCCGGGGGGTAGTTGGGCTACTGAGACAAACAACCTAGCTTCAGGAAATATATATATGAGCGTAGCATCCCAAACTTTCGCTTCATCGGGACCTACGGGCAACGTATCAATTACCGCCGAAACTAGTGCAACCGAAGTTGTAGCAGGCCAGTTTGCCTTTAAACCGGCCACACCTCCGCAGGCACCGACAAATGTCTCGGCAACCGACGGAACACTAACTGATAAGGTGACGGTAACATGGACAAAATCATCGGGTGCTTCCGGATATTATGTTTATGAGGGAGCCAATCTAATTGCGACACTTGGAGATGTGGCAACCTTTGATGACTCCTCTGCTCCGTCAGGATCGATAACAGCCGGTACCGCCTCAGCAACGGATGGTACAAGCGGAGCTCACGTAACTCTATCCCTTAGCGGGGAAGGCACCACAAACGGTACATCAAGAACGTATAAAGTGCAGGCATTCAATTCTGCCGGAACAAGCGGAGATAGTAACACGGATACAGGTTACCGTGGGGTTGGAACTATTTCATACCAGTGGCAAAGAAGTGCTGCTGATTCAGATGCAAGTTATTCCGATATATCGGGAGGCACAACAGACCCTTACAATGACACGGGAGCGCCGGCAGACGGTAGCGGAAGATATTTTAAATGTGTTTTGACAGCAACCGGTGCAACCTCGCAAACCTCCACGGCAGATAGGGGGTATATAAATACACCGCCAACTACAGTTCTTAACACACCCAACGACGGGGGGTCAACTACTGATACCACGCCAACCTTTAATTTCACAGCCACAGATGCTGATTCCAACCCCGTGGAATATAATTTTCAGCTAGATACTGCTACCACTTTTGACAGTCAGGGGGGTAGTCCTCTTCTTAATAAAGTGTCAACTACGGATTCAGGATTTACGGCAGGACATCCTTTTTCATCAGGAAGCGCGGCAGAATTTACCGTTCAGGCAGGAGACACACTTTCTCCGGGTACATATTACTGGAGAGCAAGAGCGATTGACCCCACAGGAAGCAACACTTACGGAAACTTTGCCACGTTTAGAACACTAACCATAGCCGTTGCCGGAATAGATCTATCAGGAACCATATATCAATCCTCAAATGAGAGTCTGGCATATGACTGTAGTGGGGGTAATTCAAAAACAATACTAGTTAGGGTCAACGGCGCAGGATCATTTTCCGGAACCTGTGATCAGAACACGGGAGCATGGTCAACTACGGGAATTCCCATATCAAGTGGTCAGACAGTGTACGCGTATCTATCCGGAGTATCCGTGGCCGGAAGTACCGTTATGGTAAGCAACGGGTCAGCTCAAGCCAACGTGCCAATTATTGTGGATAGAGTTGTGCTAAGAGATGATGTTGATATTCACCGGGTGGATACGTCACAACAGGAAAACTTCATGTTGTCGGATCATACACAGGAGCACAAGAATTACTAACCCTTACAGGCTCGGGAACAGGAACATCCAGACCGTTATATGTTGATGGTGGAACATTCACAGTTCCAGACGAAGTCCAATTCCAAGGTACCTCTGGAACAGATATTGAAGCCCTTACATATGCCTCCCTTACTCTTAACCCAACATTGACTGCAGGTACCACATATACATTTTTAGGAGCAGCATCAGCTAATGGCAACTTTACCATTAACCCAACTGCTACCTCTTCATACTCACTTTCAGTTAATCTGGCAGGTGCATTTACAGTTGCTTCAACAGGAACAACAACCATACAAGGAACAACATCAGGAATTGGTGTGCTTAACACCACCGCATCCAACTATCAACTTAACTCAGGAAAGATAGACATTGCATCGGGAGGAATACTTACTGCCAATGACTCAAACATATATCTGACAGGAACCACCAGCACTCTATTTACTAAAACAGGAACATTTAACCAAGGAACAAGTGCCGTGTACTTTCAACCCGGGTCAGGTAGCCCCACACTCACATCAGGGGCCATAACCTTTTATGACGCAATCGTTAATATGCTAGGACAGACAGGAGCTGTCGGGGGCAGTACTACGATCTCCAACAACCTAACAGTTACGGCAGGAACCTTATCCATACCCTCAACCTACTCATTGTCTGTTAACGGAAACACAGTCTTATATGATTCGTTAACGATATCCAGCACAGGAGACCAAACCTTCTCAGGAACAACGACAGTTGCCGAAAATGGAATATTCACAAGATCCTCTGCCTCAGGAACAAATATATTCTCAGGGCTTCTGTCGATAGAGATAGACGGCTGGTTTAATACCTCAAACAACCCCTCTTTTACATTGCGAAGCGGTTTATCCAACAACGGTTCATTCACCTCGGGAACGGGCACATATACATTCGACACTAACGATCAAAGTATCTCAGGTTCTGCTACTACCACATTTAGTGGAGACGTTGCAGTAGGAGCGGGAAACGTGCAACTAACAAATCAGAACACAGGTGTTGTCACTGTCACCGGAAACTTGTCAGGAGGAGATGTGAATGCAGGTTACATAAATTCAACAAATTCAACAACTCACTTTAAGGGAGGTGTTTTTGGAACAGGAGGTGTACTTACTGCAACAGCTAACCCCAACTATATATATTACACAAGCTCATCTGCTCAAATAGTTAAAACAACAACATATCATGATCTGTATGTCCAACCTTCCGGAAATTCCGTAACCTCCTACATAGATTTAGGCACCTTAACAGTTAACGGTAATTTAACAGTCGGCAATGGTACAAACACAGGTGTTGTTGTCGAAGCGACGACCTGGGACCCCAACATCTCAGTACTAGGTAATGTCACAGTTTCCAATAACACCACCTTTACAAACTCGGACTCAGCCTCGAAAACTCTTAATATTGACGGAGATTTAACCATCACAGGAACATTTACAGCACCGGTAGGAACAAGCGATACCTCATTCACACTGGGAGGTGATTTTATCAAAACAGGCGCATTTAATCACAACAATGGTCAAATCACATTTGATACAACAGGGGTTTCCCAACTCGATTATTCCTCCGACACTACCTTTTACCAGTTTTCGGCATCTGCAGGTAAAAATCTTCAGTTCGATGAAACTTATACAACCATAATCGCCAACGACATAACAATTCAAGGTACAAACTGCGGACCCGGAAAAATTTACCTTGATTCAGTAGTAAACGATAACCCCTGGGCAATTAACATACAAACAGGTGCAACTCAAAGTATTACCTATATCGATCTGGAAGACGCGGACGGTTCCGGATCCCAGCAAACCCCGACTGCTACAGACGCTACTCAGACAGGCACAAATACAGGCTGGAGCATTACGGAGGGAATCTGCGTTCCTGCTATGAATTTTGAGGGGATAAACATGTCGGGCATAAATATAAATTAAACTGTCCGGCCTATCGTAAACTCAAAATCCTTCCGGGAATATTACATACTATGTCATATAGATTGAGCATTAAAATTAGATTAAAATTACACAAACTGCCATGAGAAGGAGACAAAATATTAAG
>Ga0075581_131_pt1 | contig 6503 bp, 4 predicted proteins | sample RifGroB1_FD_68342 | JGI IMG/M metagenome (GOLD analysis project Ga0075581, IMG submission 68342) | candidate division WWE3 bacterium GW2011_GWB1_42_41
CACAAGCAACATGCCGGAATATAGGGATGGTTTGGCGGGATTACTTACAAACGTGTTAAATCCTGGTCCTATCAGGTTGCCCATAGCGTCTTTGTAGTAAAAAGGACTCAGATGAGGAATGTTGTACACATAATAAGATCCTTTTTCGGATTGCAACGAACGATATAAGGATGCTTCTTCATCATGGACTTTAAATGTTTTTAACGTCTCAAAAAATTCAGAGTGTCGCAAAGGATAAATACCTACATATAGCAAAAGCAACAAAGCGATACGGAAAAGATGGTGGGCGTATTTTAGTCTAATAAGTTTTTGAACATTCTGTGATGAATAAGCCAGCAAAAATGCATACGAAAATCCCGTGATAAAAGTTATATAGGAAATATTTCTTAATACTGCCATTAAAGGCAGTTTGTAAAAAACAGCGTTAATAGCGCCAAAAGGAGAATTTATACCCTTGAGTATAAAGACGGATAAAACCGCGCAAATATAAAAACCCATAATGTGCAGGTCTCTTTTTTTACTATTAAAAATTACGCTTATGAAAATCAGACTTAATGACACCGAAAAATATAAGTTGCTCAATAAGTATTCTCTCCCATAAATTGGGTAGTTCCTTTCATAAAAATTAATTGACGCACTAAATTGCCTAAACGCGTTTAAAGTCACAGGGTGAGAAAATGTCAAAAAAGTTATCAGGCCGCTCTGCAAGGATCTTATTCCTTCACCGGATGATTTAAAAACCAAATCATAAACAGGAATGAAAAAAGCTGTTGACTGAGTCAGGACAGTTAATAACATCGACAACGCCAGTTGGCCTGCCAAAAGTGCTCCGAATTTTATATCTAGTTTTCTTTTCAGTAAGCCTAGAAAAAAGAATACAACAATAGGTAATAAAACAATAAAGAAAAAATTTAGAGAAGTCGCTACAGCAATATACGACAGGGTGAAAAAAACAAAATTCTTCGTATTAAATTTTTCCGAGATTACGAGCTTATAAAGATACCACAAGAATAGTGGAAAGGCACTGTAGCTCACAATAAATTTCAAATAACCGCTTATTAAACTATCAAATAAAAATGGAACACAAAGTGAATAGTATAAAGACCCCACAAAAGAGTAAAAACGTTCTATGTTAAATTTTCTGAATACAAAATAGGAAATTTGAGGAATTAAAAACAACAACGCTATCGGGTATTTTGATATAACTTCACCTCCTACACCAAATACATAGGAAACAACCAACGATACTAGATCAATGTAATTTCCTGCCTGCCGAACCCGCTCATAACCTAGGTAATTTGGAGACCACACAAAAAAAACATCCTGGACAACTTGCTGTTTTATCTGCAAGTTTAAGGGCGGTATCGGCCAATCCGAATACATCCCATAGGTCCCCTCACTAAGTAGAAGCCTTCCAAATAGAATCGTGCTAACCAAAATCATAGCTAAGGGATAAAAAATAGGGAGTTTTTCAAAGTTGCGCAACAACTTTCCCATTCTTATAAAAAAACTTTTATGAGGTAGGGTAGCGAGGATCTTTAACAAAAAGGACAAAATCTGTTTTACTTTAAACACTACCGTGGAACAATTACTGACGAGGTAGTTTTTCATTAGAGTTTCCTTTAACCAGATCTAATTCTTCAGCGGATATCAAATCCCAATCGTAACCCTCCACGAAATTCAAGGCCTCCGATTTCATATTGTCCAGAATTTTCTGATCTTTGAGGGCTGATACAACTTTATCAGCGAAGCTGACCTTGTCTCCAAGTTTTATACCGCAGTAGTTGTTCCCCCACACAGCATCTAATTCGGGAAGAGAGTAGGCAACCACGGGTACACTGGCTGCCATTGCCTCTCCCATAGCTATTGCCCAATTCTCTTCATAGGTCGGCAACACAAATAATTTGGCACTTGCCAGCTCTTTTACTTTTGTTTCAAAATCATATATAGCCCCCTTGAATATAATGTTTTTATCCAGTCCCCTATCTAACACTCTCCTCTTAGCCTCTTCTCCGTCTATTCCCGCACCAATTACTACAAGTTTTGCGTCAGGCAATTCTTCAACAACCATTTCCCAAATATCTATTAGGTCGAAAACCCCTTTTACCGCTTGGAGCCTTTTCAAAAAAACTGCATCATATATTTTTTCCTCAACATGATCGGAAACTTTCTTTGTGTCGGAAAAATTAACACCACACTTCACGGCGTCTACTTTTTTGATAAAAAATTTGGCAAAAAAGTCATTTTTTATCTGATCTCTCGTGGAATCTGAGACTGCCAGTATTCGATCCGCAAACAAACATGCGGTATATAAACTTATCCTTTCGCTTACCAAAAACAGAAAAGAGTTCGTAAACGTGGATTGTTTTCTCCCCCACCACTTGTAGGGGGGTAGCCAATGCACAACGACTGCCCACTTTAAAGACTTGCCTCTTTTTATCTTTAACAAAAAACCTGGCAGCACGTCATATATCTGCTCATTGGTACTATAAACTATGTCGATCTTACTGCCGGTTAAGCTTTTGGGTAAAAACATACTATAAAACGATTTGTATAGAAAATCTGACCTTCCGGAGCTCGTCGTAGGCCTTATGTAGTGTGGTACAACTTTGAGATTAAAGTCAGAACAAAGCTTATACCCGCCCTTACTGCTCAATAAATGGATTACCAAACCCCTTGAAAACCAGCCTTTAGCGATCTCTATAAAACGCGTTTCGCCTCCCGCTACCCCGGGGTTGGTCTCATCTATGCCATTGGCGATAAACAATGCTGTTTTCTTTTTATCCGTTCCAGAAACTATGGGCAAATACATTTCAATAGTGTCAAACTTTTCGTTACCAGCGGACTTATCTTGTTTGATCACCTTGTGTTGCGTAAATCCGGTTTTTTTGTATAGCTCTATTGCTGCGGGATTATTCTCCCAAACGTATAATCTTATACCGGATATCGCTCCGTAAGACGAAGCGATCTCTATTATCTTTTGCGTAAGTTTCAGCCCTAATCCCTTCCCCCTGCTTTCCTCGGAAACCCAGATACCGTATTCTGCAATAAACGAACCGTCGGATTGTTTATCTCTCAAAATCGCGAAACAGTGCCCCAATATCTTCCCGTCTTCCGCAGCTATAGTAGAAAAAGATACAGATTTGTAATAAATCCTTCTGAGGATGGCCCTTATTAAAGGAGATGTAGAACCGAATAAACCACCCTGTGCCAACAACCATTTTAGAGATATGTGCTTTAGACCGAGCCAATATAAATCGATAAAGTGTTTACCAAAACCCAACTTGTCGTAAGAAGAGTGTAGGCGATGGAAATCAGTTAGCTTGAGCGGTCTAATCTCTAACATACTTCTTTTACCAGCTTACAAATTTTTTCTATATCACGTTTCTCCATAGTAGGATAAAGTGGTAAACAGAGTATGGTGTCGGATACTTTTTTTGCGTTGATCAATTCTTTGCCTATCTTTGTTCTGTTACTTTTCGCCCGCAAATATTCAAAATCCGATGTCAATGGATAGAAATATTTTCTTGACGAATAGCCGTTTTTCATCAAGTGTTCATATGCTTTATCCCTGGTAGTCTTTGAGTCGAAACAAACCGGCATGTAGGTGTGAACCACTCTCGATATTTCAGGTTTCTGAAATTTCAGGTTGGCTCCACCCAATAATCTTACGTAAAGGTCAAAAAACTTCTTATTTTTCTCTATAACCTTTTTGATAGATTTAAGATTGCACAGCCCCATAGCTGCATGAAACTCACTCATTTTTGCGTTAATCCCAGGCGACACAATTTCTTCCTCGGATTCAAATCCGAAATTCCTAAACAGTTTACATTTATGAGAAGTTTGTTTAGTTCTGGCAACGATCGCCCCACCTTCCACCGTATTAAACAGCTTCACTGCATGAAAACTAAGAACAGATATATCTCCGTACTCGCAGATTGATTTACCTTTGTACCGTACCCCAAAGGCATGGGCCGCATCAAAGATCAGTTTCAATTTATGTTTTTTAGCAATTTTTTCCAATGCCGTTATGTTGCAGGGATTCCCAAAAACATGTACTGCAAGTATCGCCGAAGTTTTCTTTGTGATCTTTCTTTCAACATCGACCGGATCAATATTAAATGTTTCTGGGTCGACATCAGCGAACACGGGTGTTAATCCCTTCATGAACAAAACGTTGGTCGTAGCTGCAAAAGTAAAAGGGGTGGTTATAACTTCTCCTTCCAAATCCAACGCATATAGTGCCGCCAGAAGCCCCACGGTAGCGTTTGTAACCAGGGAGATATTTCTGACTTCAAGATATTCTTTCAGCTCGCTCTCAAGCTGACGAACGAGTACCCCGTTGTTAGTCAACCAACCGCGTTCCCAAATACCCTCCAGTAAGTCCGTGTAATCCTGAATATCCGGCAATGTCGGTTTTGTCACGTATATCATATTAAAGACTCCTATTAAGCACCTTTAAATAAACTTTATAAATTGTGGATGCGTTGTCAATGCTGAAGTGCTTTTTTGCGTAACCTTCACAATTATTTTGCATGTGACCGTATCTAACCACATCCTCAAACAAATCCAAAATCGCAGAAGAGAAACTCTCGGCATTAGGTTCCACCAACACGCCAACTTCTTCAGTTATTAAATTCGGTATTGCTCCAACCCTGGAAGCAATCACCGGCGTACCGCAACTTATGGCGGTTAAAACTGTAATCGCGGAATTCTCGGAATACCTGGATGGTATAACCGCAACATCTGCCGCAGACTCGTATTCAGGTAATTTACCATACGGTACCCCGGGTATAAACACTATGTTTGATGATTTGGATGCTACATCTGCTAATTCATCCATCATAGGTCCAGCGTTCGATATAAACAAAAAGTTAATAGCCTTGTTCTGCAATTTTTTAGCCGTTTCAAGTATAAGATCTATTCCCTTGATTGCTATCGCCCTGCCTACAAATAAAACAGTAAATCGGGGGGATAATCCCAGTTTATTTTTCATTTCGGTTTTGTTGTAAGGTTTAAACACGTCCAAGTTTAACCACTCGATGTATGGCGTAATTTTCTCAGAACCTATACCTATGGAAATAAGTTCCTCCTTACTCTTATCACTTTCAACTATTACGTGATCCATTTCAGAAACTATAGTTTTTACCAACCTCGACAAGATGCTCCCAGATTTGAAATCATACAAACTCATTACGCTAATTACAGCTTTTTTTTTGAAAATTTTCTTCAAAACTGCTGCGATACACGCGCTATTGAAACCCTGCGCATCTATCACATCCACTTTTTTCGAATTAAATAACATCCACAAAAAACTTCTAACCAAAAGGTACGGTGTCAGATAAAGAAAATTAACAAAAGGGTACTTTTCTAATTTTCCAAACAAGTTGAATCCTATCCATTGGAAACGATGTACAACTAAATTATTTCTTTTCTCTACTCTTTCGCCCCTAACATTAGGTGTTGTTATAGGCTGGTAAGTAAGAACATTTACGAAACAACTATGCGATCTTAGATACTCAACAAGTTCAAAAGCATATGTTTCAGCGCCACCGATATTCGGGAGAAAAAACGGTGTTATCAATAAAACGTTTGTCATATCTTTTTTACCTCAACATATAGGCTGGTATTTTTCACGCTCAAGGAGTCCAACTTATCTGTATCCGGTACTTCTCCCATACCAATCGAAACCCACGTCACGTGTTCAAAACCTGCTGACTTGATAAGAGCTTCCATCTCCTCTTCGTCATAATTCCAAAGATGCTCCCTAGTAAAGCTTCTCGAAAGCTTGCCTAGAAAATTTACAGGTTGCTTATCTTTGTCGAACCCCCACCACATATTACACAAAATCCTCGCAGCGCGAGTATTGTCACCCGAATTAAGGTAGATATCAACCAATTTACGAATATCCGGCACTACAATTCTTAAAACACTCCCAGTTTTCATCACTCGTTTACATTCCTTTAGTATGTCCAGAGCTTCCCATAGTTCAAAATGTTCTAGTACGTGTGAACAATAAATATAGTCAACAGAGTTATCTTTCAATGGCAGCTTATATTTGATATTTACTAGCTCCAACTTCGGCCACTTCGCAGAGTAAAAAGAAGGAAGCAATCTAAAAGAAAATATAATTCTTTGCAAAAATGGAATTTTTGATATGAGGGGAAGAATTCCCCAATCGTAATTTACCCAACCATCGATACCGCTCGGGCCACACCCTAGGTTGACCTTTACTAACATGGAACTATTCTCTTTATTTTCTTTATTATCTGCCATATTAGCTCACTGCCCCCACCCCTCCCTGCTCAACTCCGCACTTTTAAAGTAACCGCCCACGCGTCCTACACCGTATTCCCACAAAGTAATCCAACAAGCGACGGGGTGGAAAAGCCAGGCAGTATCAAATTTTTTAAATAATCCCGCAACCATTTGCACAAGTAAAGGTACCACCAATACACAGGACAAAACAAACTTTACCATTCCCCACGGATTTTTCCCGCTCA
>Ga0075581_145_pt1 | contig 5251 bp, 4 predicted proteins | sample RifGroB1_FD_68342 | JGI IMG/M metagenome (GOLD analysis project Ga0075581, IMG submission 68342) | candidate division WWE3 bacterium GW2011_GWB1_42_41
TATGTGCAGGTTGAATAGACCATAAAACCGCCCTGCTTTAGCATATTGTACCCGGAAGCGAGAATTTTCTTTTGAAGCATTGATATCTTTTTAGACAGTTTCGGATTCCAAAATTTAAGTGGGTCCGGGACCGAAAACCTTATATTACCTTCATTTGAGCAAGGCACATCAACCAACACTTTATCGAACGCCTCCCGAAATTCGGGGTATCTGTTAAGAAGACCAACCGCATTTGATCTAACGGTCGCAACACCATCGTAACCCTGCGAAGCCAAATTCTTTTTCATCGAGTAAAAACGTACCGAATTATTTTCCACGGCATAAATATTTTTGGGGACACCCGTCAGTGAAGCTATATAAGAAGTTTTACTTCCGGGACTAGCGCAAAGATCCATTATCTTATCGCCGGGTTTTGGATCTAAGACAACCACATCCAACATACTGCTCAGCCCCTGAACATATACGGCGCCATTTTTAAAAAAGTCGGTCGGGGAAATTCTTGAACCGTTAAACGAAGACAGATTAATGTAAGAACCCGGGAACGGCCCTCCTTTAATTTCAAACCCGAACTCCCGTAACTTTCCCGTCACTTCTTCAACACTGAACCTGGACGAATTTATCCTGAAACTCTCGTATCGGGGATGGGAAATAGCATCCAAAACATCTTCGGCCTGAGGACCAAAAACATCCTTCACCTTATTCACAAACGTGTCGTGTTTTAGCTGATCACTTTCCATGACAGTACTTTAATTTACTAACGCAAGTTTTGCCCATGACAGTGCTTTAATTTACTAACGCAAGTTTTGCCCATGGCAAAACTTATATTTCTTTCCGCTTCCGCAGGGACAGGGATCGTTTCTTCCGACTTTAACTTTACCTGACAATATCTGCTCAACCTTAAGAACTCTTCCCATTTGATCCACTACCCTCGGCGCCTGATTTCCCGCTGCCTCTTCGGATACTCCGGTTTCCAGTTCGCCATGTTGGTAATTTAACCGCGACAGTAACGCATCTTTCGCCGAGACAGCCCTTACTACTGTATCTTTGGACGCCTTGCTTAATCTTTCTCCGACAAAAGAATAAATACGGCCAAGCAATATCTCAAATCTCTCGTGGCCCTCTTTCTTATACTCCACCATCGGATCTCTTTGAGCGTAACCTCTGAGCCCAATTCCATCACGCACCTGATCCATATCCACAAGGTGGTCCATCCAAAAATTATCAATAACAGGCAAGCTCCAATCGGATACAATATCCAGCCAGGTGTCCTCTCCAAATTCTTTTTCTTTTTCCTCCCAGAGTTCTTCAGTTAGTGCGGAGGAAGATGCAAGTTTTTGTGTCAGCCAATCTTTATGTTCAGTAACTCCGGTCTCAAGTTCCAATATCCTCCTTCTTAGAGAATAGATAACTTCGCGGTGTACATTTATTACGTCGTCCATTTCAACAACTTGTTTTCTGCGGTCGAAGTTAAAACCCTCCACTCTTTTTTGTGCGTTCTCGATAGACCTGGTGACCAACCCTGCCTCCAAAGGAATTGTTTCGTCGATGCCGAACCTATCCATCATTCTGCTTACCTGCTCACCTCCGAAGATCCTCATTAGGTCGTCCTGAAGTGAGACAAAAAACCTGGTCTCACCGGGGTCACCCTGTCTTCCCGACCTTCCTCTTAGCTGATTATCAATTCTTCTTGAATCGTGTCTTTCGGTGCCTATAACGTACAGGCCACCTGCTTCAATAACTTCCCTCTGTTCGTTCGCAACCGTAGGGTCTCCTCCCAAGATTATGTCGACTCCTCTACCTGCCATGTTGGTTGAAATGGTCACCCCGCTTTTTCTTCCCGCCTGAGCGATTATCAACGCTTCCCGTTCATGGTTCTTGGCGTTTAAAATCTCGTGGGGAACTTTTCTCCTCATGAGAAGTTCGTGTAGTTGTTCACTTTTCTCAACAGAAGTGGTACCCACCAGAACAGGCTGACCTTTTGTGTGCCTTTCTACAATGTCATCCGCCACGGCTTTGAATTTCGCGCTTTCCGTTTTATACACAACATCGTTCTGATCTTTTCTAGTGTTGGGTTGGTTAGTCGGAATGACCACAACATCAAGTTTATATATCTTATAAAATTCCTCGGCTTCGGTTGCGGCAGTACCAGTCATGCCGGCGAGCTTTTTATACATTCTGAAATAGTTTTGGTAGGAAATTTCCGCTAAAGTTTTTGATTCCTGTTGTATCTCCACTCCTTCTTTTGCCTCGATAGCCTGATGAAGTCCGTGAGAAAACCTGTTGCTGGGGAGTAATCTTCCGGTGAATCTTTCACAACGTAATCACGGTCTTTTTCATAAAGAGCGTGGGCGGTTAGGGCTTCCTCCATCAAATGGACCATCTCAAAATCCTGCTCATACAAATTGTTAACACCCAAAAGTCTTTCTACGCGTCTTATACCAAGGTCGGTCAAAGTTACATTCTTATATTTTTCTTCAACTTCGTAATCGGAATTTTTGGCTAAGGTTTTAACAATACGGTCAGCATCAAAATATCTTGAAGAAGGTTTGGCATCGGCGGCAGATATTATCAAAGGCGTTCTGGCGACATCGATCAAAATCGAATCGACCTCATCAACAATAGCAAAATTGTGAACTCCGAACTCTCCGTTAGGGTTTGTCTGAACCATAGAACTCAATGAACGCACCATGTTATCCCGAAGGTAATCAAAACCGAATTCGTGGTTTGTTCCGTAAACAATTCCGCATTTGTAGGCTTCCTGACGTGAGACTTCTCTCAAATGCACGGCGTAAATATCGTCAAATTCGGTGCCCTGATAACTGCTGTCGTACACAAAAGCCCTTTCCTGCATTATTACTCCAACACCGAGCCCGAGATAATCATAAATGTCTCCCATCCAACCGGCACCGTGCCTGGATAGGTAGTCGTTGGGGGTTACCAAATGAGCCCCACGTCCTGTTAACGAATTCAGAAATAATGGAAGGGTCGCCGTAAGAGTTTTTCCTTCACCGGTCTTTTGTTCTGAAATTTTACCTTCGTGAAGAACCACACCCGCCATCAGCTGGACGTCGAAATGGCGTTTACCCAAACTCCTTACCGAAGCCTCACGTACAAATGCGAAAGCTTCGGGAAGAATTTTTTCCATGACCTTTTTCTGATCTTCGTAGTCTAAACCCGACAACTCCTTCTTCCATTCTTCCACTTTTGAGAGCATTTCTTCCCGTGTCATTTTCTTAACCGAATCTTCCAGTGAATTTATTGCGCCCACCAAAGGCTGTATTTCCTTCAATTGTTTTTCGTTTGAATCAACAAATAACTTAAACATATCGAAACTGATTATATCACCGCTTTACCCGACGGGCGTTAAAAAAGATACAGAAATATAAGAAGAAATGAAAGTGCTGCACGGTAAATAACAAAAGCTCTAAGTCCGTGCGAATTGAGATATTTCATAAGACCTGCCACAGCCAGATACCCGGAAACCGCGCTGGACAAAAAACCGGAAATTAAAATACCCGCACCGACACCGGAATAAACACCCAAAGCTTCGGGAAGTTGAAAGAAACCTGCCGTCGCTATTATGGGAATAGAAAGCAGGAACGAAATCTTTGCCGCCTGATTTCTGTTTAACCCAGACAAAAGTCCACCGGATATGGTAGCTCCCGATCTTGAAAATCCTGGAAATAGGGCCAGGCATTGGAACAAACCTGCCGAAACGATCTTTTTAAACGTCAGGGGAGGTGCAGGCAACGATCTGTCCTTATTCCTGCCGAATCTGTCGGCAAAAAAGATTAAGACCGATCCCAACAATAAAAAAATCGATACACTAAGCACACTTCTGAAAGAACTCTCCAAAAAATCTCCGAACAACAGACCTGCCAGTCCCGCGGGTAGGGTGGCAACAAGCAACCATCCAACTAATTTACTTTCCGGAGAGTATTGAGAAAAATGCAGACCGAGCTTACCTGCATCGCCGGCAACAGAAATAACCATCCTGCGGAGTTCCTTATAAAAATAAACGAGAAGTGCAGTAAGTGTACCCAGGTGTAAAGTTGTATCGAAAGCCAAACCGCCTTGCTCCCAACCTAGCAGTTCGGGAAATATTATAAGGTGTCCGGAAGAAGAGACCGGTATAAACTCGGTCAGTCCCTGAACTATTCCCATGATAACGGATTGAAAAAAAGTCATTGGTAAAGAATCAAACTTTTCCGTAGATCAACACATTGTCTGAATTTGTATAACCTGCGACAACCAAACATGTTACATTCTGTAAAAAATCCCCGAGGTACTCGATAAAAATATTCACATCGTCCTGGTGATGGTCCAGATAGATCCTATTAAAAATTATGAGGCCGCCGGGCCTCACCATACTCTTTACCGAAGTAATGAAATTGCCGGATTTTCCCAGGTCCGGATACTTCTCTCCCTGGAAAATATCCACGATGCATACGTTAAAAAACTCCGGTTTAAGGTCAAATTCTTCCGGTTCAATTACAACTCTCAGAGCATCGTCAATTATTACTCTGTGATTCGGTATAGAATCGAGATCGAAATAGTTCTTCGCAACATCGACCATTACCGGGTCTATCTCGACACTGACCATGTTGGGCGCGTTGAATTTTTCCGAAATTAAGTGGGCCATAGTACCGCCGCCCAAACCCAGAATCAGGATGTTTTGAAGATCCGGAGCGTTTTCTTCAAGAACTTCTATAACCTTGCCCCAAACAAGACGGTTGGCTGAAGGAGATTTGTGAGATATTGATTGATCTATTCTGTCGACCTTGATCTTGCGGGTTTTGCCGATTTCCCAAACCTGTACCTTACCGTTAAATTTTGACTCGGTTTCGTAAATAATTTTCGGCAACTGAATCCCGTCAAAAATATTCATATTGATCCATACTATCAAATCATTTTCTTTTTGGGCAGGATTTTGTCGAAGTTTACATACTGTTTTAACACTTCGGGAACAGTAATACTGCCGTCCGCGTTCTGGTAATTCTCCAGAACTGCCGCTAAAAGCCTTGGTGTGGCAGCCACAGTGTTGTTGAGGGTATACACATATTTAAGTTCCCCGGTGGAATCTCTATATTTAATGTTCAGGCGCCTGGACTGAAAATCCCTAAAGTACGAGTCCGAGTGGGTCTCCCTATATTTACTCTGAGACGGGAACCAAGTCTCCAGATCATACTTCTTAACCTGTCCCGCACCCATATCCCCGGTACACATTAAAAGTACCCTATAGGGAAGGTTT